>Ga0163149_10001510_pt1 | contig 29781 bp, 24 predicted proteins | sample OliLakLV19MP5G1_FD_148604 | JGI IMG/M metagenome (GOLD analysis project Ga0163149, IMG submission 148604) | Freshwater microbial mat bacterial communities from Lake Vanda, McMurdo Dry Valleys, Antarctica - Oligotrophic Lake LV.19.MP5.G1 | ecosystem: Environmental > Aquatic > Freshwater > Lake >... | reverse complement strand
GTATATGACATCTCGACAAGCGTTCGACTGAGCTCACATGACTATCCAATGTGGTCAGTTCGAGCTTGTCGAGAACAATTATCAAAACATATAAAACATGAACATAGATTTTACTAAATCCACAGATGGCTTGGTTCCTGCAATAATACAGGACAGCAACACACAAAAAGTATTGATGCTTGGCTACATGAATAAAGAGGCCTTTGAAAAAACACAAAAGGAAAACCGCGTGACCTTTTATAGCCGATCAAAAAAAAGACTTTGGACCAAAGGAGAGGAATCAAACAACTTTTTGGATGTTAAAAACATATCTATCGATTGCGACAATGATACAATTTTGATAAAAGCAAAACCTCATGGCCCGGTTTGTCATACCGGAAGCGATACCTGTTTTCAATGAAAAAATGAAGGGGGAGATTTTATTTTCCAGCTGGAGAAAATAATCAATGACAGAAAAAATAATCCTTCAGAAAAGTCCTATACTTCGAGCCTTTTTTCAAAAGGGATCAATAAAATCGCTCAAAAAGTAGGTGAAGAAGCTATCGAATTGGTAATAGAAGCAAAAGATGATAACGCGGATCTTTTCAAAAATGAAGCAGCAGATTTATTATTTCATTATCTTATACTTCTTTCCGCAAAAAATGTTCAATTGAATGAAGTTGTTGACGTATTAAAAACACGTAATCCAAAAACGAAGTAATATTTTTCATAATGTATAAAATGATTTTCATTGCAATCGCTTCTGTTTTTATGATTGCTTGTACAAACACTACTACAGAAATCAAAAAGACAAATAGCATTGATTCTTCAGGAAGTATTTTGGGGGTCAGCAATGAAACATGCTTAGGAGGAAAAGAAATAGAAACTGACAGCTTTAATTTATTTCAGCAGTTCGTCTATTCCTTTTTAGAGAGCTCCAAAATATTGGCATCTTCGATGAAAGGAGACACAATACTTATTGTTGATGAATACTACGAAGATGGTGCTTGTGATGGACCAAGTTACCATGTGACGCTGATTCCCCTGAATAAAACAGAAAACATACTTATCCACAAACTTGAGTGCAATACACGCAACAACTTTAAGAGTTTTCTTATGCAAGAGGATACTTTAATGGGAATTTTCAAACGCTATACTATGCGACCCATGTATGATAGCATAAGCCGATTGAGTCGAGAAAAAACAACCGAAATATTCAATATTTATGACTCATTTTCAACATATGAAAGCGAAGGCACTACCTACATAAAAGAATTTTCAATACACAAAGACAAAAACAAACTATTAACAGTTTCCTATAATGAGGAAAGAAAAATTTTGGATGTAGTGATTACCGGAGCTATTTTTTTTCAGACTTCGAAATATATTCTTATTCAATATAATGAAAAACAAGAATGGGAATCCGGGGACACGGAGGGCTTTTCTAATTATAGATATATATTAATTGGCATATAATTTGATGAATTATCCGATTATCTTACCTTTGAATCATGCTAAAAAATATTTTTCTTGTTGTATTTATTTCCTTTGTTGTGCTATTTGAAACATCGGCACAATCATATACGTTTTCTCTTGGAGGAAGAGGCGGATTTGCCAATGGCTTAACAGCAAAATATTTCATTGGAGAGAATAAAGCCATTGAAGGTATTTTCACCCGTAGGTACAGGGGATACACTTTTACCGCAATATATGAAATGCATAAAAACCTGAAAACAGAGAACCTAACATGGTTTTATGGACTGGGCGGCCACATTGCTTCTTACAGCAGCTATTATTATTATGGATACAATCGTTTTAACACATATACATACAAGAATCATGTTTACAAAGGTTATTATTCTGAACCAATTTCTGTTTTAGGCATAGATGCGATCATTGGCTTGGAATATAGATTCAAAGAGATTCCGTTCACTATTGGGATTGATGCGAAACCATTTTTTGATCTTGTAGGTGGTGGAGATAATTATGTAGATGCCGCTGCATCCATCAGGTATATTATTAAGTGATTAGGTTATCAGGCAGTCAAACTTTTTTCATTTCAATAACCAACAACAAATAACTATCAACTATTTTTTAATTTCCAACACAATAGCTTTTCCAACAAGCCTTATTCCGTCTTTTAAATCCAACAAAGCTCCTTCAACCAAATTGTGCCCATAACCAACAGGGGCCAATAACAGTACATCCAATACAACTTTGCCTCCCGGATTAATCACCTCCTTTATATTATCCATCTGACATTCCGTGCAATATTTTTTTCCATGTATATATGCCTGCGGCCTGAACATAGCACGAATAGGTTTGTCGGCAAAACTTTCGAAAAGAATTTTAATGGAAAGATATTTCTGGTGATAGATCATGTAAATTGGCTATCGGTGGTTGGTAAACGGTCGTCGGTAAGATCATCTATATAATTTTGCACCGATAACTGATTACCTATAACTGATCACCGGCTACCATCTGCATCATCTCGCGCTCCACTTCATCGCTGTCCCACTTACTTTCAATACCAGGCATTGCCATAATCTTTTTCATGATCTCTTCCTGCTTCGTTCCTTCCTTAAGCGCGGTAGAATAACGGATGTGTGGACTATACGTAACCATGGAATAAAGTGGGATCCACTTATCAGGATACTTTTGACTAAAATGTGCTTCGATTTTTTTCTGCAATAAAAATTTTGCGTCCGCAGTTTTATCACGCATCTCAATAAAATTTCCAATGGCAAGATCAGCAATTGCATCTGCATCAGGTTTCCTTAGCGTTTCATATTCTTCTAATATTGCAGCCCAATTTTCTTTGTGTTTATCTATAAGACCGTTTAATACCACACAATCTTCAAAGCCACAATTCATTCCCTGTCCAAAGAAAGGCACAATAGCATGAGCCGCATCGCCAATAAGGCCAATGCAATCATCAAAGGTCCATGGGAAGCATTTTACTGTGACTAATGATGCTGTCGGATTCGCAAAATAATCATCTAATAATGTCGGCATCAATGGGACAGCATCCGGAAACTCATGTTCAAAAAATTTCTTTACATCCGCTTTTGTTTTTAAGGCGCCAAAAGATTTTTCTCCTTCGAAAGGAAAAAACAAAGTACAAGTAAAACTTCCGTCAAAATTTGGAAGTGCTATCATCATAAAACTACCTCGCGGCCAAATATGAAGCGCATTTTTTTCTATCACAAAACTTCCTTTTGGTCCGGCTGGTATTGTCAACTCTTTATACCCTGCTTCAATGTAATGTTGATTATATTCAAAACGATCGCTGGTCAATTGCATATTTAATCGTGATGCAGCAAAAGCTCCATCAGCACCAAACAACAAATCAAACTTTTCTTTACTTATTTTTTTTGTTGACTCATTTTCAAAATGCGCTTCCTTGTTTTTTCTATCGATGGTAGTGCAACGCTCTTCAAAAAACAATTTTACATTGGGTTGCTGTTGCGCAAGATCCATCAGCTTCATGTTAATTCCGCCACGGGAAACAGAATAAATGGCCTGCCCATCCTTACCATAAGGCTGATAAGCTGATGTACCATCAATATGATGAATCGCACGCCCATACATTGGAATAGCTATCCTTTTTATTTCATGTTCAATGCCAATACCTTCTAACCCTTTCCAACCACGATCACTCAATGCAAGATTAATCGAACGACCAACAGAAATATCAGCCCTGCGCATATCGGGGCGGCGCTCGTATATATTTACTTTATATCCACGCTTGGCAAGATAAATACTCAACAATGAGCCAACTAGTCCCGCCCCAACCAATGTTACATTTTTGCTCATACAAATTTTATTAATGACACATCTTTAAGGTAAAATTTCCATTCAGATAATTGTTCTCATCAACTCTCGCATCAATTCTTCCTGTTAGTGTTCCACCAACAGTATCTACAGTAAGTATTTCAATTGCACCACAAAAAGCAATGTTGTTAACCCCCGTAATAGAATCGAATAAAGTAACATTTAAATTAGGTCCCAGTTGATAATGCCCCGCAGGCTTTTTAATAGAAGCTAAAAAATGAGTGCTGCCATGATAGGTGCAGCTGTCGGTATAAATCTTGTTATATATATCCGCTACAAACTTAGTACTATCGAATGATGAATTTCTAAAAACACCCTGTAACATTGACCAGTCAGTACCGCCAATTTTTCCGGAGAGTGTATGGCTCTCAAAATTATAACTGCTGCAGGACGTTCCATTGACAAGATCTTCTTTCTTTTCTTTTTTACAGGCGAAAAAGTAAAAGACAAACACAAAAGTAAAAGCAATGAGAATAATCTTTTTCATGTATTTGAATTAGCACTGTTTAAATTACATCTCCTGCTAAGCCCGGCGATAATGCCATTGTGAAAATAGCAATTTTTAGTGGTTATAGTGGTTTCATTTTGGTAAATTTATTTCATGAGATCAATGGTTGTCAGTTGCGCGTTGTTAGTTGTTGGTTTGTTTTGCAAGGGACAGAACATCGACTCTCTTAAAAATGTTGAGAGATTTATTGCATTTGTTGCAAAAGGAGATTCCTGTTGGAAAGCAATAGACTCATCTTGTGCAGAATTCTTTTGGAAAGAAGCACGAAAGCTACATTCAAGTTGTGATCTTTCATATAAATTATCAAAATTACACGGGATTATGCCGCATTGTGACGTTGATGTAAAATACAAGGCCGCAATAACAATGGGCGATAAACGATTCTTAGAGAAAGATTATTCTGGAGCAAAGGCTGCTTATTCTGAAGCAATAGCCTCAATGCCCGAAAAAAAATATCCAAAAAACAAAATAGCTGAATGTGATTATGCATTATCAAACGGCTTGAAAAAAAATCCATATCAAGCTGCCATTGTTGTCGGTCAAGAATTATTTCACTTACATAAATACTCAGAGGCAAAGGAACAGTTTTTACTAGCAAAGAAATTAGATCCTAAGGCAACGTACCCAAAGGAAAGACTGGCTGATATTGACTCTATTTACTCAATAGCAAGAACATATGAATATTATTCAGAAAATATTTCATGGGCAGATGAAGCCTTTCAAAGAAAAGATTATAAATCTGCTAAATATAATTATGAAAATGCGCTTAAATATAAACCTCATGATATTTATGCGAAAGATAAAATTGATGCATGTGATTCATTAATAAAGATGCCGAAACCAAAAAAAATAACTTTCCACGGAGAAACAAAAAACGGAAAATACTGGACCGGGAAAGAATATGTTTATGATAAGGATGGAGTACTCACAAAAATAAAATTATATAAAGAGGGGAAGTATGTTGGTGATGCGAAGATAGAAGACAATTAACACCCTTTTTCAACACGGAGGCCACTGAGTTAACAGAGCTTCACAGAGAAAACCCTGTGCAACTCCTTTTTTTCTCCGTGTACTCTGTGTTAAAACTCAACACAAATTTCATAGATTAAAAAGCTTAAAGGCTGTTTTTCAGAATCTCTCCAAACCTCCAAACATCTTCAAAAGAATTATACAAAGGAACCGGTGCACAACGTATCACGTTTGGTTCGCGCCAATCAGAAATAACTCCTGCTTCGGTTAATTTATTGAACAACTCCTTCCCTCTTCCATGCGCCACAATGCTTATCTGGCAGCCGCGTTGGCTTCTATCTCTTGGTGTAATGATTTCCAACTTCGAGCTTCCAACTTCCAACCCTTTGTTTATTTCGTCAATTACAAATTCAAGAAAGCCGGTTAATTTTTCTGCTTTAGCAACCAATTTATCCATACCAACTTCCGTAAAAATGTCGAGTGCTGCTTTGTGTGCTGCCATTGAGAAAACAGGCGCATTGCTTAATTGCCATGCCTCTGCTGTCTGCATAGGAACAAAACCCCTCTCCATTTTAAAACGTGTACTCTTATCGTGTCCCCACCAACCCGCAAAACGCCTAACATCTTTATCCATGACATGATGCTCGTGAATAAAAACACCTGCAACACTGCCCGGGCCTGAGTTTAAATATTTGTATGAACACCAACAGGCAAAATCAACACCCCAATCGTGTAAATGAAGTTTTATATTTCCGGCCGCATGCGCCAGATCAAAACCAACTTTTGCTCCTGCCAATTGCCCCACTTCTGTAATGGTTTTCATATCGAACACTTGTCCGGTATAATAATTTACACCGCCAATAAGTATTAATGCAATTTCATTTTTATTTTTTTCTATCGCTGACAAAATATCTTCTGTCCTTATCGTGTGCTCTCTCTCTCTTGGTGATACTTCTATTACAGCATCCTCGGGATTATAACCATGAAACATTACTTGTGATTCAATTGCATACTGATCGGATGGAAAAGCCTTTGCTTCACATAAAATTTTAAAACGTTGTTTTGTCGGCCTGTAAAAAGAGACCATTAACAAATGAAGGTTTACGGTAAGTTGATTCATTGCGACTACCTCATGAGGTTTTGCACCCACTAATTTTGCCAATGGCACTGCAAACTGTTCGTGATAAGACAACCATGGATTGCGTGCATGAAAATGCCCTTCAACACCAAATGTTGCCCAGTCTTCCAGTTCATTCAAAATATTATGCTGCGTAGATTTTGGCTGCAGCCCCAATGAATTACCTGTTAAATAAACTGCAGCGCGACCCTTAATTACCGGAAAATAAAATTTCGTACGGTAACCTCTCAACGGATCGGCTTCGTCTTGTTGTTTCGCAAATTCAAGTGTATTGAAGTATTTCATATTTGAAAATTAGTTGTTGGCTGATTGTTGTTTGTTATCAGTTAACTATAAAGAATTTAACCTAACAACAGACAACTGACAACAAGGAGCTATTTATAACATCAAAGATATATATTTGCAGTAGAAATTAATACTATGAGGAGAGAACGTTCGGCACAGCTATTTGAGAAAGCAAAAACATATTTTCCAGGCGGGGTTAACAGTCCGGTAAGGGCATTCCGCTCAGTAGGCGGGACACCTATATTTATTGACAGAGGAAAAGGATCACATATATGGGATGTCGATGGCAATGAGTTCATTGATTACTGTTGCTCATGGGGGCCGCTGATATTGGGGCATGCCAATCCCAAAGTAGTTGAAGCAATAAAAACAAGTGTTGAAAAAGGAAGTTCATTTGGCGCGCCAACCGAATTAGAAAATAAACTAGCAGAACTCATTTTAAAGAATAATCCTTTTATTGAAAAGATGCGTTTCGTAAGCTCGGGCACAGAAGCCGTTATGAGTGCGATACGATTGGCACGAGGATATACAAAAAGAAATAAAATATTAAAATTTGAAGGCTGTTATCACGGACACAGCGATTCATTACTTGTAAAAGCTGGATCAGGATTGGTGACCTTTGGAAACACTTCATCGGCGGGGGTTCCGGAGGCATTTGTGAATGAAACGATTGTTGTTTCGCTTAATAATAAAGAAGCGATAAAAGAAGCTTTTGCAAAATTTAAAAATGAAATTGCCTGTGTGATCATTGAACCAATACCTGCCAACAATGGCTTGTTGCTGCAAGACAAAGAATATTTACAATTCTTGCGCGACATCTGCACCGAAAATAAATCTTTATTAATTTTTGACGAAGTAATAAGCGGGTTCAGGATTGGATTTACAGGTGCCGCAGGATATTACAATATTAAACCGGATATTATTACTTATGGAAAAATAATCGGAGGCGGCCTGCCTGTTGGTGCATACGCATCGAGCCACGAAATTATGAGTAAAATTTCACCTGAAGGTGATGTGTACCAGGCAGGGACATTAAGCGGAAACCCTGTTGCCATGGCAGCAGGAATAGCACAATTAGGAGAATGTTTAAAGCCTGCATTTTATACTAGTATTGAACGCAAGACAAAATTTCTGGTCGATAGTATTTCCGCAAATCCTCAATCTCAAATCCTCAATCTCAAATTCTTCACCATTGGCAGTATTTTCTGGATCGCATTTACTGATAAAGAAAAAATACAATCGGCAGAAGAGATAGATCCTACAAGCATGAATATTTTTAAAGTTCTTCACAAAGAATTACTGGAGAGAGGAATTTATCTTGGCCCTTCCGGTTACGAAGTGGGATTTATTTCTGAAGCACACAGCGAAACGGACATTAAAAAAACAGCCACTGTATTTTCGGAAGCAATGAACATTGTTATTGAAAATCAAAAATGAATGAGATCAGAAAAAAAAGGGGGTTTGATTTTCTTTCTTTTTTTTATGACTTCTCTTCGCGCTTATTTTTCGGGGGCTATCTTTTTAAATCCCAGGTTCACTTTTTACCACAATTAAAAAAATGCGATTCTGTTTTAATCTTCGGGGGAGGGACTGGAAAAATTTTAATCGAGTTATTGAAAAAAGATATTGGCTCACATTATACTTATGTCGACATTTCTCCAACAATGATTAGTAAAACAAAAAAAAGAATTGAAAAATTTTCTACCGTAGGAAACGTAAATTTTATAGAAGGATCTTACAAGAACATTCCCTCCGATAAAAAATTCGACCTCATTATTACACCTTATGTATTGGATTGTTTTTCAGAGAAAGAACTCACAACTGCAATGAACACTCTTGATTCAAGGTTAAACAAAGGCGGAGAATGGCTCTTTACAGACTTTAACGTTCCGCAAAACAGTCCGATGAAAACAGTTGCAGGGATGATTACAAGGACACTTTATTTCTTCTTCAACATGATATGCGGATTAGGTGTTACAAAATTACCTGATTTTGAAAAAGAATTTTTTCGCCTAAAATATATCGTATTAAAAGAAAAATATTTTCTAAAAAATCTGCTTGTTTCTAAAATTTATGCGCGGCCAGAATAAGCAAGCACTGTAGCATCATCATTCCTTCTACATAAAAAGAATAAAAAAAATCTTCCTTATTAGTATCGGTTTGACTTATAATAACTCCTGAAATGATCGCGGAAACAAATAAGGCGATCATATAATATAGGCTTGTATCATAATATATCAAATACTGAATAAGTCCGAGCAAAATAAAAAGAGACAAAGCGATAATCGCAACTATTTTTGATCTTTTTATTCCCAGAATAATTGGGAGAGTCTTGATCTTCTTTTCCATGTCATAATCTATATCACGAATATCAAACGGAACAGTGATCGCGAAAATAAATAGCACCCGCCTAAAAAAAACAAAGAGTATGGCAGGTTCACAAATAACAGTTAAGTCGTTCCCGGAGAGAATGGGCAACAATACAGTTGTCAGCCCGAGCACTATTGAGATAAGAAAAATTTTTATTCCCGGCACATCGCGCAACCTTATCCATTTTCCCTGAGAGGGAACAAGCGGCACCGTATAAGCAACAGACACCAATCCGATGGGAAGCAGACAAAGAATTGTATTAGTATTCACAAAGAAAATTAATGCCCAGGCCACACCCGCCGCTGCAAGTATCATTACGGTATAAAAAAGTATTTTATTTTCTTCAACCCATTGGTGCCGCTTTGCAAACTTCTCTTCCTTTTCTCTATGGTTGAATCTGTAAACACGGTGGAAGCAATACAAAAAAAGTGTTGAGCAAAATAAGAAGAAGGGATATTTATAATCGGTAATGGTTCCGAAAAGGATTATGTATGTTTCGAAAACGAGACTTGTTACAGCAGCAGCGAGAAATAGGTTGGTAAATATTATGGCGGCGGCAATTTTTCGGAGCAGCTTAGCCATATTTGATCTTATTTAAATACCAGTTGATTTATCAACAAACCAATGGCAACACCGGCTATACCGGATTTAAAAGAATTAATTGATTTATTTTTTCTTGCTACACGCTCATATCCCAGTAAATATGCATCCTGCTTTAGGTAATTTTCATTCGAAACTGTTTTGCGTTTTATCTTCACTTTAGGAATCAGCATTATTCCGGAATACGCGAATGGTGGTATTAACGAAAGCATCGTACCAACGGAACCTGCAGCTAACCCAACAACCGCACCGCCTATTGTGGCAACGGGCGATTTAAATCCTTTTTTTGCATCTCTTTCACCTGCAATAAAGAGGCGGGTTTCTTCTTCTGTAAAACTATCATCTTCACTGGCCCCCATTTTATAAATTATCTTTTCTCTGCCGTTGCTAAACTTTAGGGAAAACACTCTTTCGCCTTCTAATAATACTTCCCGTTTTTTTCCTTTTTTATCCTGGATCATGATCTTCGCCCCATACAAAGTTGAATCAAGTATTATACATGGGATCATTTCCCCATTCATCAACAAAGCAGTATCATTAAATTGCTGGACCGTAGCTGTTTGTGACATGCAAAAAGAGACGGAGATCACAAGAAATAATGTAAAAAAGAAGAATTTCATTTACACAAAGTTACGTATAATAAAGAAAATTAGGATGTTACAAGGTGTTAATAATGTGCTTACAAAATACCCATCATTTTATTATCTTTGTACTCCCAAATAATACACGCAAATGCACAATTACACGTTCGCTGATCGCCATAACGGCCCAAGAGAAGAAGAGATAAATAAAATGCTCCAAAAAATTGGAGTGAGCTCTGTTGATGAACTTATTGATCAGACCATACCTGCCGCAATACGATTGAAAAGTCCACTTAATATTGGTGTGGCGCAATCTGAATTTCAATACCTGAAACAATTAAAAAGAGTTGCAGCAAAAAACAAAGCGTTTCGCTCTTATATAGGATTAGGATATTATGGAACAATTATTCCTTCGGTTGTACAAAGAAACGTATTGGAAAATCCGGGTTGGTACACTGCCTATACACCTTACCAGGCTGAGATCGCCCAGGGACGTTTAGAAGCATTGCTTAATTTCCAAACCATGGTAATTGACCTCGTTGGTTTGCCAGTTGCAAACGCATCATTATTAGATGAAGCGACTGCGGCTGCAGAGGCGATGGCAATGATATACAGTAACCGATCTAGAGAATTACAGAAAAAAGAAGCGCATACTTTTTTCGTTGCTGATGATGTGTTTCCGCAAACAATTGATGTATTAAGAACACGCTCGGCACCCTTAGGTATTGAACTGGAAATTGGCAATTGGAAAACATTCAACTTCAGCGAAAAAACTTTTGGTGCATTGTTACAGTATCCCAATATAAATGGAGAAGTAAACAGCTATGCTGATTTTTGTGATAAAGCAAAACAGAGCGGCGCAGCAGTTGCGGTTGCAACAGATCTTCTGGCATTAACATTATTAACGCCTCCCGGTGAATGGGGAGCTGATGTAGTTTTTGGAAACTCACAACGCTTCGGTGTACCTATGGGATATGGCGGACCTCACGCCGCATTTTTTGCAGCGAAGGAAGATTATAAAAGATTATTCCCAGGCCGTATCATTGGAGTTTCTGTTGATGTACAAGGTGGGGCCGCATTAAGGATGGCACTTCAAACACGCGAACAACACATAAGAAGAGAAAAAGCCACATCAAATATTTGTACTGCACAAGCATTACTCGCCATAATGGCAAGTATGTATGCAGTATATCACGGCGCAAAAGGAATCAGAGGGATAGCAGAAAAAGTTCATGCTTCAACAGTAACTGTTGCCGAAGAATTAAAAAAACTTGGATACAAAATCGCTAACAATTTATTTTTCGACACGATTACAGTTAATCTTCCTACAGGTATTTCATCAAAACAAATTGAAAAAGAGGCGCTGAGCAAGAGCATAAATTTTCGTTACATAAACGAAACCTCATTGAGCATTGCGTTAAACGAAACTGTAGACGAAGAAGACCTCAACGATATCATTTCAATTTTTGCTTCTGCAAAAGGACAAAAAATAGGTAACGTAAAAATCGATAACGCAGGTAATGTTATAAAAGCATCATCACTTAATCGTAAATCACTTTATTTAACACATCCTCTTTTTGATTCTTATCATTCAGAAAGTGAGATGATGAGATATATTAAAAAATTAGAGAACAAAGATCTTTCTCTCACACATTCAATGATTGCATTAGGATCCTGCACGATGAAATTAAATGCAGCATCAGAACTTTACCCGATTACATGGCCGGAGTTTGCCAACATACACCCATTTGCTCCTGTTGATCAAACAGAAGGATACCAAATAATTTTAAAAGAGCTTGACGAAAGCCTTTCAAAAATAACAGGGTTCGCTGCAATGAGTTTCCAGCCCAATTCAGGTGCGCAGGGAGAATATGCAGGACTCATGGTGATTAGAGCCTACCATTATTCAAGAGGCGATAAACACAGAAACATCGCATTGATCCCTTCATCGGCTCACGGAACAAACCCCGCAAGCGCGGCAATGGCAGGGATGCAAATCGTGATCGTAAAATGTGATGACAATGGAAATGTTGATATTAATGATCTGCAACAAAAAGCAGAACAACATAAAAACAATCTTTCCTGCTTAATGATCACCTACCCTTCCACACATGGCGTTTACGAAGAAGGCATAAAGAACATTACCCAAATTATTCATGATAACGGCGGACAGGTTTATATGGATGGCGCAAACATGAATGCACAAGTTGGACTTACAAGTCCTGGTAGTATTGGCGCGGATGTTTGCCATTTAAACCTTCATAAAACCTTTGCAATACCGCATGGCGGTGGCGGCCCTGGTATGGGACCCATCGGTGTTGCAAAACATTTGGTGCCATTTCTTCCTTCACATCCGGTTATCGCAATAAGCGGAGAGCAGGCAATCACTTCTGTTTCCGCAGCTCCGTGGGGAAGCGCATTGATACTGCTGATATCATATGGTTACATAAAAATGCTTGGGCAAGATGGTGTTACAGAAGCAACACGTATGGCAATTTTAAATGCCAATTACATGAAAGAGGTGCTTAAAGACCACTACCCTATTTTATATACCGGCAATAAAGGACGCGTTGCGCATGAAATGATATTGGATTGCAAAGATTTTAAAAGGACTGCTGGCGTAGAGGTAGCGGACATTGCGAAAAGGCTGATGGATTTTGGATTTCACGCCCCAACCGTTGCCTTCCCTGTACATGATACATTAATGATTGAGCCAACAGAAAGTGAATCGCTTGGAGAGCTGGATCGTTTTTGCGAAGCGATGATCACAATTAAGGGTGAGATAAATGAAATTGCACAAGGAATTGCAGGCAAAGAAGATAATGTGATAAAAAATGCGCCGCACACGGCCAAAATGGTTATTAGTGATAACTGGAACCATTCCTATTCGCGGGAAAAGGCAGTTTACCCACTAAAATGGGTGAAGGATCATAAATTCTGGCCAAGTGTTGGACGCGTAAATAATGCACACGGAGACAGAAATTTAATATGCGCATGCCCGCCAATTGAGGCATATCAAGAGCCAGCGCTGGTATAGAAGAATGATTAATGCTCATAAATAAATTTGATTTTTGATACTTTATACAGTAGCTTTGTATTAGTAAAGCATCCCCCATTACGACAAAATCTGTATTGGGGGGTTTTTTATGCTTTTAAATAATAATTTAATATCTTTGGCATCCCAAAATTAATTATAAACCAAATAAACAATAAAATGAAAAAAGTATACTTAAGTGTTCTTACTTTAGTTGTCGGGACTTTGAGCATAACTGCACAAAGTTTCGTAGCACCAAATCCTGTTCCTATGTATATGGACAGAAATGTAATTGTGCCTACAGGACCAATAATTCATACTCCTCAGGCTCAGAGTGCAACTGCCAGATGGTATAACTATTGGGAAGTGAAAGACGTAGTAGGTGGTGGTAACTCTGCATTGTATGGCAATTATCTTTTCCCTGATAGTAACGTTATGGCTGAGTTTTCAGATGCTTCCGGGAATCCACTTTGGGATAATCCTTGGATACATTCAATAGGTATGTCTCTTGACCCAACTTCCAGTTTCTTCAACGACCCGATTAACGGTGGTGGTGGATTTGGCGAACTTTTGATTCGCCCAACCGATTCTTATTCTGTGGATTCTGTAGGTGTTGTATTTAATTACATCAGAAACTATAACAGAAATGGAAGTAATGCAGAGGTTGTTGATACATTAGTTGTTGAGCTTTCTATTAATGCTACCCCAAGTTCTATTGACCTGTTCTTTAATGGTGGTGCCACTAATCAGGTAATTGTTAACTTAGCACCAACAAGCCCTGGCGTTGACACTGTTAGATGGTTTGGTATGCAGATGAATTCCGCAACAAACGGGTTCGACGCAACTATACTTCCTAAAAAAGCTTATAAACTGCCTATGGATTCTGCTTATAATGCTGACAGTATCCCTGGTATTGACGGCAGACACTATTGGGAATTCGAAGTAACAGGCACTGGTCTTCCTGCAAGCGGTCCCGGTAAATATGTATTTCTTACTTATTATTTTAAACCAGGATTTAGCTATTCTTTGGCTGATTCTCTTACTAAGAAAAACTACATGCAGTTTTTATCTTTCGAGGAAAACGGAGCCAATACTTTTCCAAAATACCAAGAAAGAGATTGGAATGCTTCTCACATATTCCGTTCTTATGAGAAATACTCTCTGGCACCGGCTAGTATTCTAAACGATCACCAGGCAGCATCTTTTGCTTTTATGGGTGGAACTTCTGCTCAAGGTGCAGCTTATCACTTCGAGAATCACTATGTTAACTTCAAACTTTCTTGTGCTTCATGTGATGCGATATCTACAAACGATATTGATCCAAACGTATCGAAGCTTGGGAATGCCTATCCTAACCCGGCTGAAGTTGGAGAGAGCTTAACTATACCTGTTTCTCTTGCAAAAGCAGGTGATGCTACAATTAAGATCTACAACACTCTTGGTCAGGAAGTAAAAGTGATCAACAGCAAAGATTTGATCTCTGGTGTAAACAACATCAATGTTAACACTGCTAATCTTAATGCTGGTGTTTATCTTTACTCACTTGAGTTAAATGGTAAAATCACTGCAACTCAAAGATTCACATTGGTTAAATAATAATCAATTATAGTTTTATAAAAAAAGACCCTCGAGTACTCGGGGGTCTTTTTTTATTTGCATGTCTCGTCCTGAAAAATATTTTCTTCTCGACAACACCTCAGACATATAAGGCTCCCTCCACAAACGGAATAATGCTTTAAACAAAATCACAAGTCTCAAAAAACTCACGTAGCATTTACAATTCGAAGCGTATACTAATCGGTGTGACAGAACTCCGCCTCAGAACAAGCATCTTTTCTAAAATAAAAAAGGAGCCTAAAGCCCCTTTTAAAATTAGAATATAAGTTCTTAGTTAATTCGCTTTTGCGTCCTTAAATCCAACAATTACAGCAACACATCCACTTGGCACAAGGTCACTCTTTCCTTGGCTTGGCGCAGAAACCTGCACTATAAGCTGCTGAGTTGTTTCGACATGGAAATCCCAATATTTTTTTGCGTCCTTACTTTTACTGCTATCAAAAAGTACATTATAATTAAGGTCAAGCAATTTAAAATTTACGTTCCCTAATATTTCCTGAGAACAAACCAACAGTCTGTAATTTTGTCCCTGGTACATAGTTACTTCTAATTCGGCACCTTCTCCTGCGCGAAGAACAGTATTATTGAGCTGCCCGTCATTTGTATACGGCGCAAGCGTTGGCATACATTGTTTTTTTATAAATGGCTTGCACTGGCTATACATTGCAAAAGAGGTAAAAGCCACGAGTGACATCGCTAAAACAGTTCTGTTTATTCCGTTCATTGTATTTTAATTTATAATACTATTTCTAATATACTCAATTTTGGGAGATATTTCACCTAATTGTTCGGGTGTAAGTGCGGATACCGTTCCACTACTGCTAATTGTAGTGATTTTGGTCTGTGGATCTGTTTTGGCAACCGGATTATCAGAGGATGCTTTTATTGGCTCATATACCTTTTTAAGTTCCTTTAGTAAAGTTACAATATTGCCGATTGACTCATCATTTGGATAGCTTTCCAAAAGACCAATAAGATTATTTAAAGATAATTTTTGTTCAGCAATTCTTTTAAGCACAGCTTCGTTCCTTGTCTCACCTGCAATTTTGGAGGCAATGTATAACCCTTCGACCCAGCCGCCAGCAAGAATTAAAGCCGATACTGAAGCCCTGTTCTCATCCTTAAGGCGAGAGTCGGCTTCCCAATACGCCTCAGAGATGATCAATAAAACAGAATCCCTGTTATCAGTATTGGCCTCCAGCCGCATTGCAATTGTTTCATCAAAAGCATTGCTGATGGCTAAACTTTTTGCAAGTGAATTCACGCGCTTCATATAGAGCATTGTTTCCTGTGCCTGATTGAAGATACTTGCCAAACTCATATCCGTGCCATACACACCTAAATTCAATGCCATGTCGGAAGAGGAAGTATACTTGGAAATATTATCAATAGGATTGAGATAATTTACATTGTATTTTGCACCTGATTTTTTTAATAAGGTCGCCATTTGTAAAGGAGATGGTATAGAATAAAAAACCTGATTGGCTTTTATTACTGTAGCAGCCGTGTCAACATTGGTAGAGTTTTCAACAACAACACTTCCTTGCTCATTACTACAGGAAACAACTAACACAAAAAACAAAACCCCTAAAAGAAAGTTTAACTTGTTCATGTGGCACAAAGATAAGAATTTTTAGCTAGTAAGCCTGCGGTATTAATGTGCTTCAAGCCATGTATTACCTGCCCCAATCTCAACTTCAATTGGAACACTCATAGGTATTGCATTGCTCATCTTATCTTTTATGATTGCTTTTACTTGTTCCAGCTCGGGCTTGTATGCATCAAAAACCAACTCATCATGCACCTGAAGAAGCATTTTTGTTTTTAGATTTAAAGATGTTAACTGTTCGTGAACCTTTATCATGGCGATCTTGATCATGTCCGCTGCAGATCCCTGTATTGGCGCATTAATGGCGTTCCTCTCCGCAAAGCCTCTGACCACCGCATTTTTTGAATTTATATCGCGCAAATATCTTCTTCTTCCTAAAATAGTTTCTACATAACCTTTCTCACGGGCAACCTCAACACTTTGATCCATGTAATCCTTTACTCCGGAATACTTGACAAAATATTGCTCGATAATATTTTTTGCTTCGGCCCTTGCAATATTTAATCGCTCGGATAATCCAAACGCAGATATACCATAAATGATACCGAAGTTTACCATCTTGGCATTGCGGCGCATATCCGAAGTAACTTCTTCGAGCGTTACACCATATACTTTCGCAGCTGTTGCAGAGTGTATATCCTGACCACTTCGGAATGCTTCGATCATTCCGGGATCTTTACTTAGCTCCGCAATTATTCGTAATTCTATTTGAGAATAATCGGCCGACAAAAGAATAAAATCTGAATTCCTTGGAACAAAAGCTTTACGCACTTCCCTACCCTTTGTTGTTCTGATAGGAATATTCTGCAGGTTAGGATTGTCGGAACTCAATCGCCCTGTAACAGCCACCACCTGGTTATACGATGTATGAATTTTTCCTGTGTTTGGATTTATTAATTCAGGCAAAGTATCTACGTATGTATTTTTTAATTTTTTTAACTCGCGATACTCCAGTATTTTTTCTACGATGGGATGTTTTCCTACCAATTTAATCAACACATCTTCACCGGTAGCGTACTGTCCTGTTTTTGTCTTCTTTGGTTTCTCAACAATTTTTAACACTTCGAAAAGCACATCACCAACTTGTTTTGGAGAAGCAATATTAAAAGATGTGCCTGCAAGCTTTTGTATATCTGCCTCTAATGTTATGATGTCTTTTTCAAGTTCAATAGAAAATTCTTTCAGTGCGGGTACATCTAATTTTATTCCTTCAGATTCCATTGCCGCAAGTACCGGGATCAACGGCATTTCCACCTCTTCAAATAATTTTGAAGCATGGGCAGCAGTTAACATGGGCTCGAATTTATTTTTTAACTGCAGGGTAACATCTGCATCTTCTGCTGCATATTCTTTAATTTGTTCCAACGGGACATCGCGCATACTCAATTGCTGTTTCCCTCTTTTTCCAATAAGAGTTTCAATTGAAACGGGAGAATATGTTAAATATGTTTCAGCGAGCAAATTCATATTATGACGCATATCAGGTTGAATAAGAAAATGCGCCACCATTGTATCGAACAAAACCCCCTTCAAATTAACACCGTAACGTTTAAGTACACTCAGGTCATATTTTATATTCTGTCCGATTTTTTTTATCGACGGATTTTCAAAAATACCAGCAAACTCATGAACAATTTTTTTTGCCTCATTAAAATCATGAGGCATTGTTACATAATAAGCCTCACCGGGTTTAATTGAGAATGACATTCCAACAATGTCAGCATTATGCGCATCAAGGCCCGTTGTTTCTGTATCAAAACAAACTTCATTTTCTTTTATAAGTTGTGCAACCAGTTCAGCACGTTTTCCTGTATCATCAATTAATACATAATTATGCGGAATATCATTTATGGTTTTGTAATCAACAACAACATGTTCATCAGCTACCTCCGCCTCCAATGTTTCGGTGGCTTGACCAAACATATCCATTTGACCATTTACAGCCGCAGGTTTCTTTTTTACCTCTGCAGGTTCAGAAGAAGTCCCACCGGTTTCTCCTAAAATCTGCTCTGCAAGTCTGCGAAATTCTAATTCATTAAATAATTCTTTGAGTGCATCCTTGTTTATTTCTTTCCTTAAAAGACCAGCCTCATCCAACTCAACGGGCACATCACAAATAATTGTTGCGAGCCGCTTTGATTGAATTGCCATCTCGCTGTTTTGCTCAACTTTCTCTTTTAATTTACCAGTAAGCTTCGATGTGTTTTGCAATAAATTTTCAATACTTCCAAAATCCTTAATGAGTTTAATTGCAGTTTTTTCTCCAACACCAGGAATACCCGGTATATTATCGACCTTATCACCCATCAAACCGAGAATATCTATGAGCTGATCGACGTTTTCTATTTCCCATTTAAGGCAAATCTCTTTCACACCCATTATCTCGGCACCATTACCAAGCCTTGCAGGTTTATAAATAAAAATATTTTCGGAGACAAGCTGACCATAATCTTTATCGGGTGTCATCATGTAAGTGATATACCCTTTTTGTTCTGCCTTTTTTGCAAGTGTGCCAATAACATCATCGGCTTCAAACCCATCCATTGCTATAACAGGAATGTTAAATGCTTCGATAAGCTTTACTATGTATGGAATGGCTTTAGAAAGATCTTCAGGCATTTCTTCACGGTTCGCCTTGTAAGACTCAAATTCTACGTGACGCTGCGTAGGGGCAGCCGTATCAAACACCACAGCAATGTGGCTTGGTTTTTCTTTTTTTAATATCTCCAGTAATGTATTTGTGAACCCAAAAACAGCAGAAGTATTCAACCCTTTTGAATTTATCCGGTGATTGTTACTAAAAGCAAAATAAGCCCTGTACACCAAGGCCATTGCATCCAGTAAAAAAAGTTTTTTATTATTCTCTGCCATCGCTTAGCCTTATATTTTATTCAATTTCTTAGAGTGAAAATAAGCATTATCTCAACACCTGCTAAAAATTTAGAGCGAATGTATTCAATAAAAAAGCCCCTCCGTTTCGGGAGAGGCTTTTTACTATTAAAGAACAAAATTATTTTTTCTTCAATACTATTGCATCACTACCGTCAGTGTCGGTCAAAGTTAAATCTGTTTTCGAGTAATCTTTAATTAAAGAAACATCACCTGTAGTTTCTCCTGTTTCAGTCATAGTGATCTTTGTATCATCTTCTAATACATAAGTTCCTGTTTCAGTATCACTAACTCCACTGAAAGTAAAAGTGGTTACATAAGCACCTTTACCCTTTTTATCTTTTGTAAATTTAATTACAACTGACTCGCCAGATCCAAGAGCAGTTCCATCGATAGTAACTACATTCCACTCGCCATCAAGACGTTTGTTTAATTTATTTGATTTAGAGCAAGATGCGAACATGATCGCAACTGCAAACATAACTGCAAAAATTTTTTTCATTTTTCTTGTTTTTAAAGATTTTATGGCGCAAAGGTAAAAAAATGGAGCGGAATACCAAAAATCTAATATTCGTCCTCGTTAAAGAAGAAATCCTCTTTGGTAGGATAATCTGGCCATATTTCTTCTATCGACTCATATGCCTCCCCTTCGTCTTCCATTTCCTGAAGGTTCTCAATTACCTCCATGGGAGCTCCTGAACGAATAGCAAAATCTATTAACTCGTCCTTAACTGCAGGCCAAGGTGCATCTTCTAAATATGAGGCTAATTCAAGTGTCCAGTACATTATAATTTTTTTTAACTGTTTATTTGCTCTTACCGGATTGATATTTCTTAACGAAAGTTCTACTTTTTTGTTACGTCGAAGCCTAAAAACCCAACCTTAAAAGACCTAACAAAAAATGAACCAATCCTGTTTATTTGTGCAAAAGTAAAAATTTATGGATAGCAACAAAATCTTGTTGAAAAATTTCACATTAATATATTTAGGTAAGTCAATTTTGTCGCCTCTAAAATATCACATCCGGGGCTTCCAGGGAGTCTCTTTTGCCCCTAAATCCTTGGATAATTTGCGTGATAGTACAAAAAGGTAATCCGAAAGGCGATTAAGGTATTTAACAATTATTTCATCAACCTTATCCAATTCAGCAAGTTTAATGGTATTTCGCTCGGCTCTACGGCAAACACAGCGCGCGAGGTGACAATATGATACAGTACTATGGCCTCCGGGCAATACAAACGACCTCATTTCAGGCAACTCCTCATTCATGGTATCTATCTCCTTCTCCAATAATATTACATCTTCTTCGCTAATTTGCGGAACCTTCATTTTAGACTTTACCGGATCAGAGGCTAAAAGGGAACCAATGGTAAAAAGCCTATCCTGTATTTCGATCAATATTTCTTTATAATGCTCTTTTATATCCTGGTCCCTGATAAGCCCAATAAAAGAATTGAGTTCATCAACTGTACCATATGCTTCAATACGTATATGGTGCTTAGGAACCCTTGTGCCACCTATTAATGAGGTTTGTCCTTTGTCGCCGGTTTTAGTATATATTTTCATTGGGCATTAATTAAACTGTTGACATTACCTTATTAATGTTTTTATTTAAAACATCCGACTCAACAAGGCCATCCTTTAATCTCACAATACGGTGCGCGTACTGGGCAATATCCTCCTCATGTGTAACAATAATTATTGTGTTCCCCCTCGCATGTATTTCCTGAATGAGGCCCATGATCTCTATTGAGGTTTTAGAATCGAGATTGCCTGTAGGCTCATCGGCCAAAATAATAGAAGGAGAATTCACCAGGGCGCGTGCAACAGCCACCCTTTGCCTTTGACCCCCGGAAAGTTCATTAGGCTTATGCGTCATCCTATCCTTCAACCCTACCTGCTCCAGCACTTCTTCCCCTCTTTTCTTTCTTTCGTCCTTAACCCAAGCTGCATATACTAATGGCAAAACAACATTCTCCAATGCTGTGGCACGGGGCAATAGGTTAAATGTTTGAAACACGAAGCCTATCTCTTTGTTCCGCACTTCTGCAAGTTCATCATCCAGCATTTTAGCAACTGACTTTCCGTTCAAAATATATTCGCCGCCTGATGGTGTATCAAGGCAGCCCAATATATTCATTAGTGTTGATTTGCCCGAACCGGATGGTCCCATTAAAGCCACATATTCATTTTTTTTTACCTCAATGGAAACATCACGCAATGCGTGAATTACTTCGCTGCCAATTTTATATACCCTGGATATATTTGTGATCTTTATAAGCGAATCGAGCATCATGAATACAAAAGTAGGGTTAATATCTAATTACAAAGTGTTCTTTTGCCTGATCTTTACGGATAAAGACTATTCCCATAAAAAAAAGATCGAGGGTTACAGTAACTTCATCCCGCTCTTTGATAATTTCCCATGCTTCCATCATTCCTTTTGACCAGCGTATGTCATCGAAAACGAAAACGGTACCATTATGTGAGGCAGCAAGGCATTTTTCAAAATATGTTAACGTCGCTTCTTTTTTATGATTACCGTCGATAAAAACAAAATCGAGTTTTTTCAATTTTTCAATACAGTAATTTATTTTTTCATCAAAACTTCCTGTGACCACCTCCGCATTTTTAATGCCCAGATCATTTATGTTTTTTTTTGCGACCTCAGCGATGGTGTCGCCTCCTTCCATGCTTAAAACAGCGGCTTCAGCTTGTGCTTTTGCCATGTAAGAAGTCGTGATCCCAAGAGAAGTTCCAAATTCTAAAATTGTTGTGGGTTTAAAATATTCCACGAGGTTATATATAAGCTGTGCATACTTTTTATTTTTCAGGGAGTGTTTTGCTATTTCCTTTACTAGCCGCCTTTGCATGAGGCCCGAGGTTGATCCTGCACCCAGATCTTGTATCTCAAGCACAGAATTATCTTTCAATAATTTTTTACGCTGATCTTCTATTGATTTAAAAAAAAGGGGGGCTTCCTTTTTTAAAATTGCTTCTGTATAAAGCTTGTAGACAAATGGTGAATGCAAACCATGTTTGGTTTTAGCGCTCAGCAGATATTTTATATATGGAAAAAATAAGTTGATCCCTGATTGCATAGTGAAACGCTCGGCAAAAAATTAAGAAGATACCATCAATAAACAATAACCTTCTTAGTTGATGAGTACCCATCTTCCCTCCATTCAATAAAATATATACCAACAGGCAGGGAAGTAAAATTCTGATCAACCGTTTTTAAACCAATAGATCCTGATGAATATTGAGTTGCTATAACAGCGCCAAGGCTATTGATAATATTTATTTTAGCCTCACCCAATGAAAGGGAAACTATTTTCAGATTTTTTGTTGCATGATCGTATTGCAAAATCAACTCCCTGTTATTTTCAATTTCACTTACCGATGCGCAGCTCACAACAATTGTTCTTGTATACGAACTGTCCATAAAACAGGAATTGTTTGCATATAATTTTGCATTATAGGAACCGGCAGTATTGTAACGTGCTGTTACTAATGGAGAACTAGAAGTAGAAGGTGTTGCGCCTTGAAGTCTCCAGCCAAATGTAGTAGCACCTGTTGTAGAAGAAGCATTGAATGTAATTGAATCGCCAACACAGATAGCAGTAGATACAGGGGATACACTTACTGCAGGCGGAGCCTCGACCGCTATATTTACATTTGAATTTCCAAAACATCCGTTCGCACCGGTACCAATAACATTATATGTTGTACTTACAGTTGGTGATGCCACAACGGTTGGACCCGTCGCACTGCTCAAACCAGTTGGAGGACTCCATGCATAAGAAGTTGCCCCGCTGGCTGTTAGCGACGACGAACCCGAAAGACAAATACTATTACCCGAACTTGTAACCGAAACGGAAGGATTTGCTTTTATTGTTACTGTAGTAACCAATGAATCCAGTTGATCGCAACCACCTCCAATGACATACAACTTAACATTGTAAGTTCCGGGAGTATTATAAAGGACCGATTGCTGAACATTGCTTGACCTCGATGGATTTCCGCCGGTAAATACCCATAGCAACGTATCCTCATATGTAGAACCCGTCGCATTAAAATTTACGCTATTCCCCTGGCAAATATTTGTTGCACTTTGAGTAAACGTAGCAATGGCAGGAGCATCTGTTATAATAGGATGCATTACCAACGAAATATCTAAATTCCATGCGCTTCCTGTTGTGTATTGGTGCCAACTGTTATCCGACTGCTGCTCCCATACTGCACTGGGTGTTGTTTCGCCATCTGTATTACTATATATAGAAAGAGAATCCTTAGGATTTCCGCCCCAGTTTAAATTACTCATGTCTATACTAACAAAAAACTTTTTTGAGGCGGGAAGAGAAACAGGATTTGGAAAAATAAGATTAGTATACTTCCCCCCGCTTACATCACTTCTTATTTTTGCAATTGTTGTATTCATTGAAGTGAGCTGTGTTCCCGGGCTTCCGCTTGTACCATCATATACGCGGAGTGTAACAACTTTACTTGTATTTGATGAGTATGCTTTTCCAAAGCCGGTGTATACACCGGTGATAAAGGTATAAGGCATTGCAGATGCATCAAAATACATTGCCTTTTGTTTATCACCAAAAGTATTCGTACCGTTTATATATCCATTTGTACCCGATGTATAATTCCCAATATTCCAGGAAGCAGGTAATGGATAATTTATTATAGCGCAGCCACCACCGGCAACAACCGTTATATATCCCGTTTTAATCTCATTGTCGCTCCCGTACAAATTACCAGCCACTAGTGTAACCGTATAAACTCCCGGAGTATTGTATGTAATTGGCGGAGGTGTTCTTCCATTAAAAGTCCCCGGTGTGCCACCTGCAAATCTCCAGTTCCATGAGGTTGGATTGTAAACCGACATGTCGGTAAAACTTACTACACCGCCTGCAGTAACCTTGGTTACGTTAGCAGTAAAATCGGCACGCGGAGCCCAATTAAGTGAAGCGGAAATACATTGCATAGCCGCGGATGCATTGATACGGCCGGCACCTAATTTTCCAGAGTAGCCGGGATTAAGTGAATTAATTGGTGTTGCATTAATTTTCAAACAATTAATAATATCCGACTGTGTAAGACCAGTATTCAAAGATTTCATCAGCCCGCAAAGCCCGGTTACTAAAGGCGATGCCATTGATGTACCTGATTTTGTACCGTATGTATTACCAACAGTTGTACTGTAAATATTACTTCCCGGGGCAGAAACATCTACCCATGAGCCGTAGTTGGAAAAGCTTGACCTGAGATCTCCATTATCCGTTGCAGCAACCGAAACCACGTTATTGTATGCTGCCGGATAAAATCTTGTGCTGTCGCCATTATTACCCGCACCGGCAACTAAAATACTTCCTTGTGTGTAAGCCCAATTAATAACATTTTGTGCTGTTGTTGATGATCCTGTTCCACCCCATGACATATTGATCACATCGGCACCATTTGCGGCAGCATAAACTATTCCATCATATCCATTAGTAATTACAGCTGCGGAGTTAGTGCACTTTATCGACATCAATTTAACGCTATAGCCTATTGATGCTACCCCAATGGAATTGTTGGAAGCAGCACAGCTAATACCTGCAACATGTGTCCCGTGCCCATAAGATGAAGTGGGTGGATTGGGATTATTGTCATTATCCGCAACATCAAAACCATTCCTATCATCAATGTATCCATTACCATCATCATCAATACCATTAGAATTATTATCGCCGGTATTTACCCATAAGCGCCCCGAAAGATCACCGTGTGTACGCTCTATTGCATCATCAACTATTGCAACGACAACAGTACTGCCGGTAGAAAAATAATTCCAGGCCGTTGAAGCATTTATTTTTGGCAAATGCCATTGCGAGCTATAATCCGGATCGTTGGGTGTTAAAGAGACTTTATCCAATGGAACTCTTTCGGCATAGTTTACTTTACCGCTTGTTTCAAGATCACTGATCAGTTGCATTACATTTTGTGGATTATCGAATTCGATCAAAAAAGTATTTGTCAGTGTCGATGAATTTTTAGCTGCAACAAACGGGCGGGATAATTTTTTAATAGAATATTTTGTTAGCAGTTTTTCTACAAATGGCAAGGTAGAAAATTGCAGGTTGTGCGGATCAGCTTTATAATCGTTATTAACCGGATAATCATTTTTTACTTTGACCCAAACCTTTCCATCCTGGTATTGATCAAAAATCACCTGAGCGCAAAGAACATTACCTATAAAAAGTAGGATAAAGGGAAGTAGTCGTTTCATCATTGGGATAAGATCATAAATAGAACAATAAATATAACTGAATATTATCGCTTTTTTATACTAAAGGAATAATTTGTCAAAAACATCCTATAACATAGAAAGCAAAAAAGCAAGGAATATGCACTGGATTTACTGAAATAGAAAAGCTCTTTATCGGACCTGTAACAACATATCGAAAGTAGGTTCGTCACTCTTCGGTAAGTGCTATAGTTTTAAGATATAGAAAATAAAAAAATGTATTTATTAAGAAAAATAAAAACCGAAAAGTCACTGATAATAATAATCGCGCTAATGGCAAGTGTAGGGGTGGTTATGATAAGTGTAGGTTGTTCGCTTATCACGATGTGATGTTCTGTTACCGTAACAACTGAGCAATCCGACCAATTTTATCAGCGAACCAAATAAAGTGATCCCGTTTTATGAACCTCATCACCATTGGTAAGTATTGCTTTTAGCTGAACAGAAAATACAGCCGCATCCATCAATTCATTATTAAACTTTCCATCCCAGCCATCAGTTATATTTTTCGTTTCAAAAACCACTTCTCCCCAGCGATTATAAATGCTGAGCGACATTGAACTCACACAATTTCCGTATAAATAAAATACATCGTTTTGTCTATCACCATCAGGAGAAAATGCATTCGGCAAAAACAGATCCGCACATATTATTTCAACAGTTACTAAAACCGAATCTTTTGTAGTACATCCATTTGCATCTGTTACGATCACATAATACAGGGTTGTTTCTGTTGGCGAGGCAATAATATTCTGGCAAGTAACACAACTTATTCCAGTTGAAGGACTCCACAAATATGCACCTCCGCCCGTGGCGGAAAGAGTTGTACTTGTCCCCTGCACTATTGTTATATTGGCGCTGACATTAACTAGCGGAGTATTCAGCACGACTATATTTACAGAATCGACATCTGAACAATTTCCGTTTGCTGTTGTGACCGTATATGAGGTAGAAATATTTGGACTCACATTTATGGAAGCCGTGGTGGCTGTTGTATTCCATACAAAAGTATTCCCACCGGTTGCAGTGAGTATTGCATGCTGACCTTTACAGATAGCAGTATCGTTTCCCGCATTGGCAACGGGTATCTGGTTCACCGTAATATTAATTGTTGCAGTACCCACACAACTACCATTTGTTACAGCCACTGAGAATGTTGTATTGGAGGTTGGCATTACCGTAATAGATGAAGTAGTGGAACCATCATTCCACACATAGGTTCCGCCTCCCGCCGCGGTAAGTGTTGTTGCCGTTCCTCCGCATATAGAATTATTTCCATTGATGCTTGCGTTAATTGCATTGCTGATTACGATGTAATTATTTTTGACGGCAGAATCTATTCCGCATGGCGTGGCAACAACCAATGTTACAGAATACGAGCCTTGTGCGCTATAAGTAACCCCCGCAGGATTTTGCGATGTAGAAGTTGAGGGCGATGCCCCCGGAAAATGCCATAACCACGAAGTTCCGTTGGCATCACAGGTTGTGCTTAAGTCCGAAAACTGTATAGGCGCACCCGCACAAACGTTTGTATTATTTGCATTAAAATCTACAGTTAGTGAATCCTTTCCACATGATGCTGCGCATAATTTACCCACTACACCTTCCACACCTCCGCCTCCTGAAGTTGTTTGATAAGCTCCCGGAGTAACCGGAAAATTACTAGTTGTAGCAGTTGCAAAATAAATAAAAGCACCATCTATTACAAGGTGAGGACCTCCGCCTTCAAGCATATCTTCGTGCCCTGTACCACCAATAAATCCTGAACAAATACGATTACCGTTCAGGTCGAATCGTGCAATAAAATTATCCTCTGATCCTGTGCTTCCCTGAAAAGTAGGACGAAAGGCACAGGAAGTAGCAGGAAAATCGGGACTATATGTATCACCGATTACAAATAAAGTGCTTGTAGCATCATCAATAACAATGCTTGCACCTTCTTCATCACTGCTGCCGCCTAAATAAGTAGACCACAAACAGGTTCCCCCTGGAGTAAATTTTACTATATAAGCATCTCCCCAGTAGCTGCCCATTGGGCCACCCCCATATGCTGTTTGAAAGGCTCCGGCAGTAAAAGGAAAATTAGTTGAGGCCGTATTACCAATTGCATATACATTGCCCGATATGTCAGTATCGATTCCAAAACCTGCATCATCATCACTCCCACCCAAATAAGTTGCCCACAATAGATTACCCGTGCCATTAAATTTTGAAACAAAGGCATCACCGTATATAGCGCCTCCTCCATAATTTGTTTGATAAGCTCCTACAGTAACAGGAAAATTTCCTGCGCTGTAACCGGATACGATAATGTTATTTGAGTTGTGAACTTTTACACAAAAGGCGCCTTCATAACGAATCCCACCAAGATATGTTCCCCACAACCGATTCCCGTTATTGCCATCAAACTTCGCGAGAAATGCATCTGTTATTCCTTGGAAATTTGTTTGAAATGTTCCGGGAGTAACTGGCAGGTTATTGGATTGAGTGCGGCCTGCTATGTAAACATCATTATTTAAATCAACATCAATACCATAAGAATAATCCGGATCATCGCCACCGTAAAACCCTGCCCACTGCCGGGTTCCCGTCGCGTTTAATTTTACGATAAATACATCATCATGCATCGCTTTTACCGTTTGAAAAGCTCCTCCTGTAACCGGAAAATTTGCAGAATGTGTATTGCCAGTAATAAAAATATTATTGTTGGCATCAGTAGCAATGCCCCAGGCATTGTCATTATCGTTACCACCGTAATATGTTGCCCACAAACGGTTTCCGTTAGCGTCATACTTAATTACAAACACATCGGTAGCTCCATTACCAAAAGCAGTTTGAAATGCGCCGGCGGTTACAGGAAATGTGTTAGAGTATGTTATGCCTGTCACAATAACCTCACCGTTATTATCCTTAGCGATTGCAGCAGGGTAATCCCATCCACTACCCCCAATATAAGTTATCCACGGATCAATGGTTAGTGAAAATGCTGCATTAAAAGTTCCGAGCTTAAAGTTCAATATTGAGCCGTTCAATTTATATTCTGCTTTTACATCAACAATTTTTCCATTTATGCTTTGATATACCTTAGGCATACTTTCGACAATATCTCCCATGGAGTTCTTAATTCTCAATTCTTCATTCTTAATTTCCAATGCATCTGCCCCCGTATATTTTATTTTTATGTCAGAAGGATTTCCGCCGGGCTTTATTACAATATCATATTTCACACCTTTGACATTATCACTGTGAAACACAAGGTCAATGTTATTGTATATGTTTTCGTACACAAGATCTTTGTATTGCTTTACATTCATTGCTGAAGCCCCGCCCATATAAAAATTAGAATACCCTTTGGCCTCATCGACTCCTTTAGCAACGCTTGCTTCATTAGCACCTGCAAAATCAACATCTATCCGATGTATAAATAATGAGTTGTCTTTTGAACTCTCCCCGGAAGCTAAAATATTTTTTGGCTCTATGTTGGCAGCCATATTTGTCTTGACCATTACGTAGCTAAAGCCATCATTTCTGAAATACAAATTGGCCTGGGGAATACTGCTGGTATATTTTATTTCGGATCTCGACAGGTTGTTCATGTCAACCACCTGCCCTTTGTTCTCCGTAAATTGCATCGTGTTTGTTTGCTGCGCAATGGCAGAAAAAAAACAGATAAACAATGCTAATAATAATGTGGTTGATCTCATGAATGAAATTAATTTATTGACCAATCAAATATACTAAAGCCCCTTCGCCATCTCAAAATCTTTTCGCCTCAATAGTTACGTTTCAGCGGATTCGAATGCGGAGGAATACATTTTCAATTTTAAAAATAAGTTCCTTCACCTAAGCATGAAATACGATTATAAAAATTGCTGCATATTTCCTTGGAGCTTAATACTTTTACTGAATTCGGGGACAGATTTTTTAAAATGCCGGCAAAACCTCATTATTAGTCTATTTTGGGGCATTTTGACTAAATTAATTACGTGTTTTTGAGTGCATTTTTTTATCAATTCAACAATTTTTCCTATATTCGCATCCCTTTTTACAAACCCTTCCCTGATAAGGAT
>Ga0163149_10001502_pt1 | contig 29860 bp, 30 predicted proteins | sample OliLakLV19MP5G1_FD_148604 | JGI IMG/M metagenome (GOLD analysis project Ga0163149, IMG submission 148604) | Freshwater microbial mat bacterial communities from Lake Vanda, McMurdo Dry Valleys, Antarctica - Oligotrophic Lake LV.19.MP5.G1 | ecosystem: Environmental > Aquatic > Freshwater > Lake >... | reverse complement strand
TCTCTGGGATATGGTTTCCGCAAAACCTCGGCTACTTTCGGATTTCGCAAGCGGAGGAGGAAGGGTCTGGGGAGGGATCCTCCGCTTGCTCCATCTGTTTTCTTTTGGCGAAATTCGGGGCGGGCATGTCCTATGTGAATTATATTGCACATTGTAATAGAATGCAAGTTGTAATATACTGCAATTATGTCATCAGGTATAAAACTAGGTCAAAACCTACGAAAAATCAGAACAAAAAAGAAAATGACGCAAGGAGACCTTGCGTCTGCTTTGAATGTTGATAGAGCGTATATTAGCAACATTGAAAATGGCCGAATGAACCCTACCTTATCTACTTTGGAAAAAATCTCTCAAGCTTTGGGTATTTCCAGTAGCGAACTTTTAAAATAAATTTATGGAAAACAATGGATTTAATAAAATTGTAAATAATATAAATGAACAAAAGGGAAATTTCGGTGAACCTCTTATTGAAAAACTTGGCTTAAAAACTGGCAAAGAAGTTTCTCTTGTTAAGCGTTCAGTTTCGGAAAATTCCGATATCGGGGTTGGTCAAAAAATTCAAGGTAAACTTATTCAAGATGTCCATATTGGTAAACCGATTGAATTGGAAAATTCTAATACAAGCCCAATAAAAGAAATCAAAGAAGAACAAGGAAAGTATTTCATAAAAACACTTACTTCTGTTTATGAGCTTTTTCTTCAAGCAAAAGATGAGGAAAATTTAGAAAAAATCTCTGACCTACGGGAAACAATAAAAAATATTGAATCAAATATTCACTTGCAACCACGATCATTGCAGGATATTTGGAATAATGTAAAGGACAAAATTTGTGAGAAAGTAGAAATTCAAAACCAAAATTTTCTTTTCACAAATGTGTCTTTTGGCATGAGAGAGCAGGTGGTCGCATTTGTACAGGATGAAAACAATAAAGATATTTGGAAGACAAGAGTCTTTCGGTATTCTGGCTCGGATCATCAGTGGAAGTCATATCCAGGGAAACGTGCAAATGGAGATATTATGAAAGGCGAAGAAAATAGTAAATTACACCACTATGTTCAAAGTGCAAAACTACATAAAGATATTTATAAAATCATTGAATCACTACCGAAGGTTAATGAGAATGTTCATTATAGTGAATATATCCCTAAACAAGCGAAAGATGGCAAGGGTGGTAAATATGAAAATGAGTTTGAATTTAAGGAGAATTATGAAACTTTAAAAAATAAAGAGTGGGCACAATTTCAAAATTATGCGATAAAAAATTTCCAGTATGTTTATGAGAGATTTGTAATACACGCTGGCCATTTTAATGACTTTACCTTAGATGGAGGTTTGTATAAGTGGCTTACTGCCCTAGAATCTACACCAGAATTTAAAAATATAAAAGATGAACTGGAAAAGCTAAATAGAGATTTTAAACAAAAAGAACTGCTTGAGAAAAATAATTTATACAAAATGGACAGAATTGGTAACGAGAAGCCAGAGCTTAAATTTTTTTTAGATTCATATAAAAAAAATATCGGTGATTACGTTGAGCGAATGTTTAAAGCCAAACTCCCTGAGACTATGACACCAAATTTTGACAATTATATTAATAAATACGAAAAACCTGACATCAATGCTCATGATAAAAACAATATTTATATTGAGGAATACAAAGTTGAAAGCCCAGATGGTGATGAATTAATTTTTGCTATGGCTTATGATGATAAAGGTAGAGTTTATATAGATAATATCTATAATCCAAAATCTAAAATGAACAGTTACGGGACAATTGAACCAATAACACAAATGGGGTATCTAGTTTTTAAGCCAGAGGATTACTACAATCAAACAGTTATAGGTATTCCAGAAAAATATATAAACAATCCCAGCCATGAATTAGATGATTATGTTGATATAAGTGCTTTATGGGCAACAGTACCAGTAATTAAACAATACAGGCAAGAACTTATTAAAAGAGGAGTTTTGAAATAATTTTATGGAAAATATAAACGAATTTAAAAAAGAAAATACAGAAAAACAGACACCGGAACCACTATTTCAAAAAGTAGTTGGAAGCACATTAGAATATCGTGATAGTGTATCGCGAGCCTTAAATAATCAATTTAAAGAACAGAATATCTCTGGCGCATCAGTAAAAGAATTATTAGCCCACGAGATTCAGAAAACAAATGAACAATATCAGATTATTTTTTCAGCTAACGCTGTCACCGATGAACTTTTACAAAAATATGGTAGAGAAAAATTAGAAGTGCCACCACAAGCCATTCATCTTTTTGAAAAAAAACTTCTCGTTACAAAACCAGACCAACACATAATAGATGCAGGATTTACTCCTCAAGGACAGATGATTATTCTAAGTGAAAGAGTACATGAAAATAATATTGTGTTTGCCTCTACTCTTATCCATGAAATGATGCATGCTAAATCTCATAATGCAGTTAAAATTGAAGTAGATGCTAATAATGTGCCAGAATCTATTGGAGTGTATCGCGGAGGATTACAAATCGGAACAAAAGATGGAAAAACATGCTTAATAAATATTGATGAGGGTTTGACAGAAATTATTGCTATAAACCTACTTCCAAAATTATTAGAAACTCCAACTCTAAAAGAAGAAGCCCAAAAGCAAGAAATAATCAAAGAAGCTTTCAAAAAAACATACAACCCTTCTTTCAGCATGGATGAAATTTTATTCATAAAAACCGATTCCACTGGGCAAATTCTTGATGACGAAGAACATGGATATTTAGAACAACGAAATCTTGTACACTTACTTACACAAAAATTATATGAGCGTAATACTTCTCGCTTTAAAGACAAAAAAGATGTTGAGGATTTTCTTATCGGAGCAAAGGTAACGGGACATCTTGTAGAACTTGCAAACCTTATTGATACAACATTTGGTAAAGGAAGTTTTAGAAAAATAGCAGAAAGTGATTATGATATTTATGATTCTGAATCAGTGAAAAAACTGATTGAATCACTTTAACTTTAATAGGGAGTCTCTTTATGCGCGCGAATGGGTGGGCAAAGTGCGTGCGTACTCGCACGCACTAGGGTCAAGCGCATTTGCATCTGAGCCTCGGGCATTTCCGCTAGTGGCGTCCATGGCTAAAGGATGAGCGCTGAAGTAATATAACTCACTAAAGTATAGTAGCGAAAGCGACACCACATACTCTAACTTGCAAAGCGTGGAGTGGGGATGGCGAGGGCGGAACTTCTCGCGAGTACTCTCTGCGAGAAGTAGCCCGACCCGGGGAGAGGAAACTTCCCTCTCCCCAAGAAGCGTGTGCGATAGCACACACAGAGGCACCTAGGCGCGAGTAGCCCTAGCGGAAATGCCCGAGGCGGATGCCGAGGGTGCATCCCCTTTAGATCAAGGACGATATATAGTAAAATGACAGAGGCACAATATTGAATTTGCATTTTGAATTTCTGCCCGCCCCGAATTTCGCCAAAAGAAAACAGATGGAGCAAGCGGAGGATCCCTCCCCAGACCCTTCCTCCTCCGCTTGCGAAATCCGAAAGTAGCCGAGGTTTTGCGGAAACCATATCCCAGAGATAAATGCTTCCGCAAAACCGAGTCCGTATTGTATTAGTCACTTTGTGCTTCGAAAAAAGTTCGAGCAAAGTGTATAATTAGAGCACCAGAAAAATAATGTAGCATGAAGCTACATTATTTTTCTGGTGCCCAGAGAGAGACTCGAACTCTCATGATATTGCTATCAATGGATTTTGAGTCCATCGCGTCTACCATTCCGCCATCTGGGCATTTTAAGTTTCATTATTTAGCAAAGGAAAATACAAACTTATACGCACAGTTATATCACAGATTACTCACAGAATAAAGTTTGGTCAGTTCGCTCACACTTGCTACAATGAACACGTCCACCCACCAACTATTAGCTTTAAACTTTAAACTTTTAACTTAGCTATGCCATCTCATTTCGAAAACTCAATTTTCTGGATCGATGTTGAAAAGATTCATCCAAACCCATACCAGCCACGAAGGGAATTCGACGAGCGCGCATTGAGTGATCTCGCTTCTTCAATTCGCCAGTACGGATTACTCCAACCTCTCACCGTATCACGGCTTGAGAAAGAAACCCCAGAAGGGGGAATGCTGACTGAATACGAACTTATCGCTGGAGAGCGTCGTTTGCGCGCGTCGAAAATAGCAGGACTTTCTCAAGTACCAGCAATCATCAGGGTTGGTGATGATAATATGACGAAGCTCGAGCTCGCAATCATCGAGAACCTTCAACGCGAAGATCTCAATCCTGTTGACCGCGCCAGAGCTTTCCTTCGTCTTCAAGACGAGTTCCATTTTACTCATGCACAGATTGGACAGAAAGTAGGAAAAAGTCGTGAGTATGTTTCCAACACGCTTCGTCTTATGACGCTTCCGCAAGAGGTAATAGATGCACTCACGCAAGGGAAGATTTCTGAAGGGCACACCCGTCCGATTCTCATGTTGAACGGACGATCAGAAGAACAGATCGTTCTCTTCAAGGAAATCATGTACAAGAAAATGAGTGTTCGTGAGGCAGAAAGAGTTGCCCGTACTATTGCGACAGACCGTGTTCGTAAACCAGAACTCAGGCAAGACCCAGAAGTGCAGGAGATGGAAACCAAACTCGCAGAAGCTCTCGGCACACGTGTGCACATCGAGCGTAAGGAAAACGGTGGCAAAATCACAATAGACTTTTTCTCAAATGAGGATTTACATACGATACTTTCTGTCGTTGAGCATGTCGAAAAGAGAAATCCTCACGAAGCACTTGAAAAATTCGAGGCATCACAGATTAAAGACATTGTACCACCTGTAGAATCGGAGCAATCAATGACTCTACCAGAAGAAATGCAAATGGTAGACGATCGAGCTCCAGTTGAAAAAGAGGAAGACGACGACAATCTCTACGATATAAAGAATTTTTCGCTCTAAGACTATTTTAAGTAGATATTTTATTTCTTTCCGAAGCTCAAAAACTTTTGCAAAAGTGAATGCTCCTTCAAATATGAGTTTATGTGCTTTTTTGCCATTGTTGATTTGGTAAAGTCGAGCCATTTGGAAGACGGTGCAGCATTTTTGCTCGAGATAACATTCACGATGTCGCCTGATTTGAGTGTTGCATAAATTTTCTCAATTTTTCCATTGATCTTTACTTGCGATAGGTGGTCACCGACATCAGAGTGGATGCTGTATGCGAAATCGATTGCTGACGAGCCTTCGGGTAGGTCGATCACGTCGCCTTTGGGAGTGAAGACGAAAATGCGATCAGAAAATGTATCAAGTTTGAGAGACTGCAAGTATTGACTCGGGTCTTGCGTTTCGGCATTTCCAAGTGCTTTGAACTGATTCATCCATTTAAATTTTGGGTCGTTTGGGGATTTAGATTTCTCCATTTGTTGCTTGTACACAACATGAGACGCTACACCGTATTCTGCTTGTGCGTGCATTTCTTTGGTGCGGATCTGGATTTCAGCAATGCTTCCTTCACCAGTAAAAATGGTTGTATGTATGGATTGGTATCCGTTCAATTTTGGAAGAGCAATATAGTCCTTAATGCGCCCAGGAAGAGGGCGCCACATTTGGTGTATGACACCGAGGACGCGGTAACAATCAGCAACATTACTGACAATGACACGAAGCGCAACAAGGTCGTAGATGCGATCCAAATCGAAGTCATATTTTTTGAGCTTCTTCCAAAGTGAGAATTTATGTTTGATGCGAAAGTCTATTTTCTCTACACGGACACGGTTACTTGTGAGTTCCTTTTCGAGTTGCCTATCAATCTTTTCGAGGTAGGATTGGTTGATATGAGCTTTCTCTTTTAGTATTTGAGTTACTTGTTCGTATTCTTTTGGGTAGGCAAAGGGAAACGCCGCATCTTCTATCTCACCGCGAAGTTTTCCTATACCCAAACGGTTTGCAAGCGGAGCATAGACCTCGATAGATTCGAGAGCGATACGCTCGCGCTTTTCAGGTTTGACGAATTCGAGTGTTTCTAAGTTGTGAAGTCGATCAGCGAGCTTGATCATGACGATGCGCACGTCTTTGGCTGAGGCCATGAAAAACTTGCGCAAACTCTCCACGTGTCTCTCCTCGCCGTGATATTTTAACTTACCAAGCTTCGTAACTCCTTCGACGAGAGTTGCGATTTCTTTGCCAAAATTTTTCTCCAGCTCTGTTTCTTTTACTTGAGTATCCTCGACGACATCATGCATAAGTCCGGCCGCAATCGTTGTTGCGTCCATTTCGTATCGCGCCAAGTTTTTGGCAGTAGCAACGACGTGATTGAAGTACGGCTCTCCAGATGCCCTCTTCTGCCCCTCGTGTGCACTTTGAGAGAAATAGAAGGCACGGCTGATAAGATCGATTTCAGCTTTACTGAACTTGTTGTCAGAGAGGGCAGTAATGTCTGCTATTTTGGCATCTGTCATATAGCTATTATGCATGAAATCCTCCGGTGCTCCAAGAGATCATCGACACTCTATTGACAGGGATTGATTTTGTTTAGTATAGTTTTTCTAACTAAAATTCATTTATGAATAGAGAAAAAAAAATCTCACACAAATCAATCCAGACACTCAGAGAGTGGTTGGATGATTCTGAAAAGATCAAATCAGAATGGCCGTCTTTTACGGTAACGTTTTTGATAGGAATGATTGCACTTCTCTATGTGGGCATATTTGCAAACATGAGTCATCCAATCAAGTTGGTAGTAGTATATTCACTTTTAGTCTCTTTCGTTTTTTTGCTTATACAATCGATGCAAGAAGATGATTGCGTAGAGGCAGCTAAAAAAAGTAATAAGATTATTATTTCTGCTATTGAACTTAAAGCAGAAGCGCTACTCAAAAAGAATAGGAACAGATTGGGTGGTACTCACTTGAGTGATTACCTCATGTTTGTCGAAAGTATTATCACGCTACCTGTTCGGGAGCGCCTCCATTTTTTCCGAAACAACAACATCGCAGGAATATTTGCGCATGTGACAAATGAAATAAGGAAAAATGGTACTCAATTCGCAGAGACGTACAATACGTATTCGATCTACGATGAGCCTGCGTCTTCAACGCTTGTAGAAATCAAAGTCGACTACCGAAGTCGACTTGTCCAAATTCTTAAAAATCTGGAGGATTTCAAGGTTGAGGAATCGCAATCTGCAAGGAGTCTCAAGCACGCGCTTGAGGAAGCGCTTGAATAAAATTTTTAATGATAGACCCATATCTCAAAAGGATATGGTTTTTTTATTTATTTAGTTTATCGGGACGATGGTTAAGGCACTTCTTGTTTGAGCAGCGCTCTGGTATTGTCTTTGTCCCTTCCATCATAAGTGACTGACACATCGGGCAGATGTTGCCTGTTGGTTTGGCTTTGATAGCATTTTTGCAATCCGGATAATTTGAGCAAGAATAGAATATGCCGAAGCGTCCACGACGTTCCATCATTTTCCCTTTTTTACATGTTGGACAATCAACGTCAGTCATTTTCTTTTTCTTTTCTTCCTCATCTTCTTTTATGAATTTGCATTTTGGGTAGCGAGAGCATGAGATGAACATGCCGAAACGCCCTTCACGCAAGACAAGTTTTCCACCACCGCTTTTAGAAGGTTCTTTTGCTTTGCCCTTCTTATCAAATCCGCAAAGGGGACATATTTCGCCGATTTCCTTTGGGCCTTCCATTATCTTCCCGTCGATAGTTCGTCCTCCCATACAGGTGGGGAAGTCGCTACAAGAAAGGAATTTGCCGTTTTTGCCGAGCTTCACGATCATTTCTTTGTTGCAGACAGGACAAGGAAATTCTTTTGGTGCGTCACCGAGATTTGTGATCTTGTCCATCTTATCTTTCAGTTTCACTTCCTTCAAAAATGGTCCATAAAAATCTTTGAGAGTTTTTGCGTATTCACGCTTGCCATCAGCGATTTCATCAAGCTCGTCTTCCATCTCTGCGGTAAACGTATCAGATATATAATGTGTGAAATTGCTTTCAAGAAATGTAGAGACGACATCGCCAGTGTCTGTAGGGAAAAGAGTTTTGCCCTCTTTGGTGACATAGCCACGATCCTCAATGGTGCGCATTATAGAAGCATACGTTGACGGTCGTCCGATACCGCGAGCTTCAAGTTCTTTGACCAAACCTGCCTCGGTATAGCGTGATGGTGGCTGAGTTTCTTTTTCAATACTTCGTAGGTCAACGAGTGTCAGCGTGTCGCCGATGGTAACCTTGGGGAGCTCCACATCTTCTCCGCGAGCACCGGTGTCGACAGAGAGCCATCCGGGGAAAAGTACACGTGAGCCATTTGCTCCGAACGAAGGGAGTTTCTCATTTTCTATTTCCGCAACTATTTTTGTTTTCAAGAGTTTTGCATCAACCATTTGTGATGAGACTGCGCGTTCCCATATGAGTGTATAGAGTCTCTTCTGTTCATCAGTCAGACCTGCAGAAAGTTTCTCCACATGTGTCGGACGGATAGCTTCGTGAGCTTCCTGAGCATTTTTGGATTTGGTTTTGTATGTGTGAGCTTCTGCATATTCCTTGCCATACTTTTTGGCAATCAATGCAAGAATCTGATCCTGAGCTTGTTTGGAGAGATTGGTGGAGTCTGTGCGCATGTATGAAATGTGTCCTGCTTCGTAAAGTCTCTGCGCTACTTGCATTGTGCGCGATGGAGAAAAGCCAAGACGAGTACTCGCGACTTGTTGCAGAGTTGATGTTGTAAACGGAGCACGCGGGCTTCTTTTTTGCTCGCTTTCTTTCACGTCAGTGACTTTCCACGTGCCAGCTCTTCCTTTTGTAAGGATTTCTTCTACAAATTTTTTATCACGAGGTTCATCTGCGCACGCGAGCATGAGAGCGTCTTTCTTTGGTGTTCTGGTATCCGCCTCTATCACCCAATATTTTTCTGGGATAAATGCTCGGATTTCGCGCTCGCGTTCCATGATGATACGAAGTGCGGGAGATTGTACGCGTCCAGCGGAGAGGCCGTAGCGCACCTTTTTCCATATAAGTCCCGAGAGGTCATAGCCGACGAGTCTATCGAGGACGCGTCGAGCCTCCTGAGCTTTGACAAGTTTTTCATCGATGTCGCGAGGTTTCTTCAGCGCTTCTTCGATTGCTTCTTTTGTTATTTCATGGAAAGTCACTCTCTTTATCGGAGCTTTTACTTTTTTGTCATGATCCAGTATTTGTTTGATGTGCCAAGAAATAGCTTCACCTTCTCGGTCGGGGTCAGTGGCGAGTATGATGCTGTCAGCCTTCTTCGCGAGAGTTTGGAGTTCGTGAATCACTTTTTCCTTTCCCGCCGAATTTTCGTAGTGGGGAATGAAGCCTCCTTCGATGTCGATTGCAAGCTTGTTGGATTTTGGCAAATCACGAATATGCCCGACTGATGCGCGGACTGTGTATTTTCCATCGAGATACTTCTCGATCGTTTTTGCTTTTGATGGTGATTCGACAATGAGTAGTTGCATAACAGATAACTTGTAACATGTAATCTGTGAAATTCAAAATGACATGTTGGTTAACTAATACTACGGATTCATTTTTTTGGCAAATAAAAAAAGCATCCTCGGATGCTTTCACTCATTTGTTCTCACTATAACCGGATGTCTTCACAGGTTTTCAGAAATATCATGACCTCTTTGTATTCCGGTGTTCCTTCTTTGATAAAAGCTCTTCCTACACGATAGATCCCATCATTATCAATACTCGTAATAGCTCCGCTACACATACTCATCATTAAAAATAAGATGGTATTATCCTTTGGTTTCTGGACGATCACCCGAAATTTTCCTCCAGTCTGATACTTTAGAAATGATTCTTTCCAATAAGGAAAACATTTTCCAGTACCGAAAGGCGGAATAAGCAGCGGTTTGGGAGAAAAACCCTTCCTCTTTCCAAATAGCAAAAGAGATTTCTTTGGTGAGGTCTAATGTTTCCTATTTACTCTGGGCACTTGTTGTTTGCGAGATTGCCATGGATATCATGACAATTCCCATTAAGAATATTTTTTTGCATTTGCTTAGTGAATTTTTTTCAGCACATATTGTTACAAAAGTGGAAATTGGTCAACCGCCCTGTATAGGTTCAATAGCTTGGCACCACCTAGTGTGTAATTAACAACGCGGTCGCTGTCTTAATTATATAAGCACATTTTTAAATTTGGAGAGTTTTCAACTCCGTCTCATTTCGCCTAGTTCCTCTTTGATGAGTCCTTTGATTTCCATCACCGTTAGAAGTGAGTTGCCTTCACTGATGGGAATCTCAAGCGTGCGAAGCAATTCGTCACGCGTCACTGGCTCGCGCAAAATCTCAAGAACTTTTATTTCATCAGAGGAGCAGTCAAGCATTTTGCGAGCGAGGTCTTCCTCATCAGATTTTGGATTGAGTCCCAAAACTTCGAGCAAATTGTTCACGCTCGTGATAGGGGTTGCACCGAGGCGTATTAGCATATGAGGACCTTTGGTTGTCGGAGAAAATATTGAGCCCGGAACTGTGCAGACATCACGGTTGTATTCTGTCGCGAGACGAGAAGTGATGAGTGTGCCGGATTCTTCTTCCGCTTCGATGATGAGCGTTGTTTTCGCGATGCCTGCCATCAATCTGTTTCGCTGGGGGAACGTCCACATCGCAGCTTTTTGTTCGGGTTTGAATTCTGAAACGAGCGCACCTCCTGCGTCGACGATACGTTTTGCAAGATTGAGATTTGCTCTCGGATAGATGGTATCGTGATGCAATCCTGAACCGGGGAACGCTACACAAGGGAGACCTGCGCGGAGAGCCGCCTCGTGTACTATAGTATCCATCCCGAGTGCGAGTCCTGAGACTATGACGACAGGTTGGCCGCGCAATCCTTCGATGAGCATTTCGCATACGTCTTTGCCGTAGCTTGTATACCTTCGACTTCCTACAATGGTAAGATAGACGAATGATTGAGGCGGAAGCGAGCCCACGATGTAGAGTTCTTTTGGTGGTTGAGGAAGTTCGCGTAGTGCTGATGGGATATCCTCTCCTCTTGTTATAGTCATGTCGTAGGGCATATGTTGGTAATTTTATCATTTATTGGTAATATTTCATTATTATAGAGTCACATATATGCTCGACATCAAATTCATAAGAGAAAACAAAGATATAGTAAAAGAAAGTGCTCGCAAAAAGCGTGTGGAGGTTGATATTGACGAACTTCTCGTGCTCGACGAAAAGCGACTCGAACTCATGAAGCGTACAGAGACATTACGAGCTGAACAAAACGCGATGTCTATCCGCATTTCTCCTGAGAAAAACGAAGAGAGGAGAAATCAGATGATTATCGAGATGAAGGCAGTCAAAGATGAATTTGCTATTTTGGAAGATGAGCTCAAGAGTGTCATGGAGAAATTGCAGAAACTCATGCTTGCGATTCCGAACATTCCGTCACCTGACACACCTGAGGGCGCGGACGAATCAGAAAATGTCGTGCTTCGCATGTGGGGAGAGATACCAAAATTTTCGTTCACACCCAAGGAACACTTTGAACTCGGTGAAGCGCTCGACATCATCGATATAGAGACTGCAGGCAAAGTCGCGGGATCACGATTCGCGTATCTGAAGGGCGATTTGGCAAGAATGCAATTTGCAATCGTTCAATATTGTTTCAACGTTCTCACAGACACGACTCTTCTTGAAAGTGTTGCAAAAGAAGCAGGTGCAAATGTAAAAATAAAAGCATTTATTCCTGTTGTGCCACCCGTTTTTGTACGGCCAGTCGTACAAGTCAAAATGGCGCGTTTCATGAAGCCGGAAGATCATTATCTTTTTCCCGACGACGACCTCATGCTCGTCGGCTCTGCAGAACACACGCTTGGACCAATGCACATGGACCAGACTTTCAGCGAAGATGATCTGCCCGTTCGCTACATTGGATATTCAACAGCATTTCGCCGTGAAGCGGGAACGTACGGCAAAGATACAAAAGGAATTCTCCGTGTCCATCAATTCGATAAACTCGAAATGGAAGTTTTTGGCTTGCCAGAGAATTCCATTGAAGAGCAAAACTTCCTCGTTGCGCTCCAAGAATATCTTTTGCGAAGTCTCAAACTCCCGTACCAAGTAATAGCTATATGTACGGGCGACATGGGATTTCCTGACTATCGCCAAATAGATATCAATACGTGGATGCCGGGACAAAACCAATACCGCGAAACGCACACTTCTGATCTCACGGGAGGATTCCAATCACGTCGCCTCAATACACGCGTGAAGCGTGCTGATGGTAAGGCAGAGCCAGTCCATATGAACGATGCAACATTCGTTGCGATAGGAAGACTTTTGATTGCAATCATGGAAAACTATCAAAACGAAGACGGCACTATTACCGTCCCTGATGTCCTCATTCCATTCCTCAATAAAAATAAAATCGGATAATATTATGCAAGAACGCGATGTCGTCAGAGCAGGCAATACTCGTCTTCGTCGTCGTAAGCGCAAGGTTTTTTATCGGAAGTCATTGCTCGTGCTCTTCCTATTTGTTTTCGTCACAGGCGGGCTAATATTTTTGTCGTGGCGACCATTTCTCGCGGTGAAAGAGGTGAGTATAGCAGGAATTCGTGCACTCCCAAAAAGCGATATACAAAGCGACGTCGCGAGTGTCCTTCGAGAAAGATACATTTTTGCTTTTCCAAAAAGTAATATTTTTCTTGTGCCGAAGCGTGATATAGAACGCACGCTTCGCGCAGAGTTCCCTCGCATTGAGACTATTGATGTTTCCATCGACACTCGCCGTATACTCCATGTTGCACTCACAGAAAGAGAGGGTAAATTTTTGTGGTGCGGAGCGACCATGCATTCAGTGGAAGACACCGCTGACTGCTATTATATGGACAGTACTGGACGCATCTTTGACAAGGCTCCGTATTTTTCAGCAGAAAACATTTATTTCACTTTTTATGGAAGTATCACAGATGAGATAGATGGTCAGATTTTGGACGAACATTATTTATCACTTACAGAATTCACAACACTCGAAACATTCATCGAATCTCTGGATAATAGTTCTGTTGCTAGTTTTGCGTGCGAAGAAAAAGAGGACGAGTTTGTGCTCTATCTTGGGAAAACAATGGGTGAAAATATGCCATACATGACATGGAAAAGAAGCGCAGACTTGGCACATCTCAAAAGCAATATTGATTCTGCGCTCGCAACCGAGCCGTTCAAGACCCGATTTCATACAGAGCTCTCCAATCTAGAATACATAGATCTTCGTTTCGAAAACAAAGTTTATTACAAATTCAAACCTACATTTTGATGAATAATTTCTGGGACAAATTACCGAAACCATTTTTTGCATTGGCGCCGATGGCAGACGTGACAGACGCGCCTTTTCGGCGTCTTATAGCCAAATACGGTAAGCCTGACGTGATGTGGACAGAATTCGTCTCTGCTGATGGATTGATGAGTCCCGGACAACAGGCTTTACTCCAAGACCTTTTGTATACAGAAAGCGAGCGTCCGATTGTGGCACAGCTTTTCTCCTCGCACCCAGAGAAAATGCGAGAAGCATCAAAGCTTTGTGCAGAACTCGGTTTCGACGGCGTGGACATCAACATGGGTTGTCCTGATCGCTCTATAGAGAAGCAGGGTTGTGGAGCGGCGATGATTAAAACGCCAGAGATTGCGAAGCAAATTATTCGCTCAGCAAAAGAGGGAATCAAAGATGCGGGGAAAAATATTCCCGTCTCAGTGAAAACTCGTGTTGGATATAACAAAGTAGAAATCGATACGTGGATACCTGCACTTCTCGAAGAAGACATTTCTGCACTTACGATACATGCGCGCACACGCAAAGAGATGTCTCTCGTTCCAGCAGATTGGAATCGTATCAAAGACGTCGTTCGTATTCGAGATAGGATGAAGAAGCAGACTCTTATCATCGGTAACGGCGATGTCACGAGCCTCGAAGACGGCAGGAAGAAAGCACGAGCAACGGGATGTGATGGCGTCATGATCGGGCGAGCAATGTTTGGCAATCCATGGTTCTTTGATCAGAAAAGAAATCTTTCTCAGAGTGCGACATTTTCCATCCCGATACTTTCTCGTCTTCTTCCGCAAAAAATGATTCGTAAAATTGCTGGTGACAAAAAATATTCTGAAAGTGATGTCTCGACGAAAGAAAAGTTGAAAGTACTCGTCGAGCACTGCGCGCTTTTTGAAGAAATCTTGGGTGGTACAAAATCTTTTGCGGTTATGAAGAAGCATTTCAAAGCGTATACGCACGGATTTGCTGGAGCCAAAGAATTGAGGGTTGCACTTATGGATTGTAACGACGCAGGTGCCGTAAGAGTGGTTGTGGAAAACTTCCTTCACAACCATTTGGAGATTTAGGGCAATCTGGTATACTTATGGCACAAGAAGAGGGAAGCGAATAGAAGCATGTTTTGTCGACTGTTTCTGATTGAAGCTCTCTTTGCGGAGACCCCCCAGATGGGGGTCTTTTGTTTTGCGTTAGGTCACAAAATCAAAGTTGTTAAGAACACATACTTCTTGTATTATGAGTCTCATGGAACACACGACTCTCTATCGCAAATACCGCCCTTCAGCTTTTTCGGATATCTTGGGACAAGATCACATCATTGGCGTCCTCGCGAAAAGCGCGAAGGAAAACAAAATCGCTCACGCATATCTCTTCTCTGGTTCACGCGGAACAGGCAAGACGTCTGTCGCGCGTATACTCGCGCGCGAGATCGGCACAAACCCAGAAGATGTCTATGAAATAGACGCCGCATCAAACAGAGGCATCGATGATATACGCGAACTCCGTGAAGCAGTGAATGTGCTTCCGTTCTCATCAACATACAAAGTCTACATCATCGACGAAGTGCACATGCTCACCAAAGAGGCATGGGCTGCGCTCCTCAAAACTGTTGAAGAGCCACCACGACACGTCGTGTTCATACTTGCTACTACCGAGCTCGACAAAGTGCCTGAAACGATAGTGTCGCGCTGTGAGACATATGTATTTCGCAAACCCAACGATGCGATGCTAGCTCTCGAAGCGACGCGCATCGCAAAAAAAGAAGGCTATACATTCGAAAAGGGAGCTCCTGATTTGATTGCGCTTCTCGGCGACGGTTCGTTCCGCGACACAATGAGCATCCTCCAAAAAGTGCTCACGTATGCGAGTGACAAGAAGATCGCGCTTTCAGACGTTGAGGAAATTACTGGCTCGCCAAAAGAAAGTCTCATTCGCGGACTCATCACTGCGCTTTCTCACAATGACATCGAACGAGCGCTCGAAGTCGTGCATTCCCTTGAACAAGAAAACGTGGATATCCGTACATTTACCAAAATCCTCCTTATGAAAATCCGTGCGCTCCTCGTCATGCGCTACGCGCCAAATGCCAAGACGCCACTCCTTGATAACATTGGCGAAGATGAGAAAGTGTTTCTCGGAAGCGCGCTCAAAGAGAGCAAGGGAATATTTACGGCAGGCGTCCTCGAGCAACTCTTGACTGCGTATCAGAAGGAGAAAAACGCTGGTATTCAGGTCTTACCCCTCGAGCTTGCCATTATGGAGATACTTGCCAAAAGTGCCGAACAAGGTTCCTTGGATTGAAAATAATCCGAAAATGAGTTAATCTGCATTGGTATTTCGGGGTATGGTTTAGCTGTAGGAATAAAAAGTCAACTGCTTTACTTTTCATCCGGTTAATAAGAATTTCATTTATTTTGTATAAAGCTGGGATATCGTCTAATGGTAGGACAGAGGCCTTTGAAGCCTTTAATCGAGGTTCGAATCCTTGTATCCCAGCTTTGTACGAAATAAGAAGTAGGGGGCCTTTGAAGCCTTTAATCGAGGTTCGAATCAGTGCCTTCCAGCAACGTATGAACTCTCAAGAACACATCGTTATATTTTCACACGGCTTCGGAGTCAAGAAGGATGACCGAGGATTGCTTTCTGGTCCAGAAGGTATTGCGGAGGCACTTCAACGCGAAGGGATAGAAACAATACTTTTCGATTACAATGAATTGAATGAAGCAGATAATACGATGGTAACAACGCCACTTAGTGCGCAAGCGAAAATACTTGAGAATGTTATTACTGAAACGAGAGAGAAAAATCTTGAAGCAGTGATAGATATTGTCGCTCACTCCCAAGGATGCATTGCCCCAGCAATTCTTTTACCAAAAAATATTCGCAAGATTGTGTTTATTGCGCCGTCTTTTGATGCGGAGATGGAAAGAATGATAGATTATTTCAAAAAATACCCAGAGACAGAAATAAATCTCGATGGCGTGACAAAGCTAGGTCGCTCAGATGGAAGTATCACCTATGTACCAAGTTTATGCTGGATTGATAGGGGAAACACAGAGCCAATTCCGCTGTATAATCAATTATCGAAAATTACTAATTTGAAAATTATTAGAGCAGGTCAAGATCATATACTCGGAGCTATTGAAATGAATGGTCTCAATGAGAAAATAGAAAGTTTTTTGCTTGACGGAAACCATAGTTTTGAAAACGAAGCACGAGAGCCTCTCATTTCGAAAATACGAGAATTGTTGTTATCATAAAATCATGCCACTTATAAAACTTGAATTCGACAATAAAATAGTGAATGAAAATGAAGCCAAGACTCTTGCCGAGGCGATTAAACACATTGTCTCAAGTGCTACAGGCATCAAAGATGTTTTCGTTTACGGTAACAGCGCGGAGATTGGTATAGATATAGCTCCAATAGAAATATTTGTAGAAATGAAAGCATCTTTGATTATGGATCAAGACAAATTGATAGCGGATATCAAATCGCAACTTTCTGTATGGAAAAAGGAGTCAAACTTTTCTCATCCGATCAACCTGACACTTATTCCAATGAATTGGAAGGTGGAGATAGGGATTTAACGTGATAGTTAAATAAAAAATCTCAGGATTATCCTGAGATTTAAATATGTTTGATTAAAAGCTCGAGTCCTTTGTAGTATCGATCTTTTTCCAAATAGATCTTTCCGTTTTCAATTTCGACTTTCCCTTTGTAATCAGTTGTCCACGGAATATGTACGAACATGTTTTTTGTCGACAAATTTTTGTGCAATATCGCATGTGTAGTCAAATATCCCAATGAATTGCATATGAATGCATCAGCATCCAAAGAAAGTTCGGTTGGTATATTGTTCTCACGTAGTATTTTTTCCAGCTCCAGATTTCTTGCAGTTGCAGTCATGTTGTATGGCGAATTTTCTGCAATGTAGACATTCTTCGGCTCAAAACCGATATTGTCTGGATACTTTCCACACATACGATTACGGAAGGTTGTTTCGATACGCATACCTCTGACGCTTGAGTATAAACCTGTGCTTATAATTGCGTACGGTTTCTCCTTCTCGATAACTTTATAAAGTTTGGAAAAAGCACTAAAATAAGTGCATGGAAGGACTACGCCTATAACGGTACGGTCTCCGAATACTTTTCCATGGAAGTCGAGAGTGCTCACTTCTGTAGGGTTGAACTGGTAATTTGCAAATGGCTCAAATCCTGTCAAAATTATTTTTTTCATGATTTTTTGGAGATTTACCTTGATACCACAACGCTGACATTACTTGTCAAATCATTGTTTTTTACATCATTTGTATTTCGAACAATCTGATATAATTGTCCCATGCTTGAAGCTAGAACATTTATCCGGTCACTCGAGGTATCACGCAACATTCTCGCGGAAGAGAAAGCGGTTTTTCGAGGCTGTTATGCGATTCGCGATATTATTTTCTCATCGCGCGATGCCTCGCTACCGCTTGAAAAAGTTTTTCTTCGCCTGCGGATTATCCCCCAAAATATTTGGAGTGAAAAGGATGTTGTTGTCTCTATCAAAGAAACTGAGGTTAAGAAAGTAGGTAAAAACTCAGTTATTCCTATTAGAAAAGAATTTGATACAGAAGAAGAGGCAAAAGCGTTTATCGAAGAGAAGTATGCAAAAAAATTCCAATATGCATTTGAGTTTGACCGAATCGGTTGGCAGTATGATATAGGGGACGATCAAGTAGACCTAGAGGATATCGAAGGACACAAATCAATAGAGTTCAAATCTGAAAGTGAGGAAGGTTTGCAAAGACTACTCGCACTTTTCAGCACGAAAGATGTCATCACGGGTTCGTCGGTCGTGGAGATTAAAAAAATACTACACCTATGAAAACAATCCTCGTCTTTGGAACATTCGACAACTTGCATGACGGACATCATGCTTTTTTGAATTTTGCGAGAAGGCAAGGCGAAAAGCTCGTCGCATCTGTCGCAAATGATGAGACGGTTTTCAAAATGAAAGGAAAATTACCAACTCAAAATATTACACAAAGGATGAAGGCTCTAATTGAATTTGGTTTGGTAGATGAAATTGTTGAGGGAGACAAGACACAAGGGGACTGGAGCGCGATACGCACTTACTCACCAGATGGCATCGTTGTTGGCTATGACCAGACAGCACTGCACGAAGCGCTCGAAAAGCTTAAAATTGAGAAGGGTATGGGGTTCGAGATTATTGTGGCGCCAAGTCACGAAGGGGATAGATTCCACACAAGCTTGCTCCAAGGCAAGTGATGTGTGGTAGAATAAATATATGAAATACATCGCATTTTTTATTTTCTCCCTCAGTTTACTTTCATTTCATGCTCATGCAGAAGTGACGCCTGCGAGTACATCTGAAACTGACAAGATATTTACTGAGATAGACAAAGGGGCAGATTTTGTAGCTGAAAACACACCAGAAGGAGTGAAGACGTTTTTTGGTAAGATGTTCACATCGACAGAAGTATGGCGTATCAAAACAGGAAATGAGTTTGCTGTGAAGCGTGATGAAGCGATGAATAAAACCAGCGTGGGGGATGATTCAAATAATATTTTCATAAACAATGAAGGCAATATAGAAGTAGAGACAGGTATCGGCAGAGTCCTCAATGACCCGCAGAACTACTTTTGGATTTATACTTATGTTGCACTCGTGTTCATATTTCTTAATATATTTATTTTCTACGGGCTGGCAATATTAGTTGTGTTGTTTGTTCTCAAAATTTTAGTCAAGATGTTCACTAGGACAACTTAAGCAAATAAAAATGCGAGGATTTATTGAAATCCCCGCATACTTTAAATTTATTTAGTGAGCAAGAAATGACCGCAGGTCACTCTTGCAAGCTTTCGAGCGTAGTCTTACAATAGCGCCCTCTTTAATTTGTCTCACTCTCTCTCGGCTCAGATGGAGCTTTTCTCCTATATCCTCAAGTGTTTTGGGGTACGAAGCTCCGATGCCGTAAAACAATTTCAAAATTTCAGCCTCTCTCGGGTTTAGAAATTGCTCCAGCATCTTCTCAATTTCTACTTTGAGTGAGTAAGAGTAGCTTAACCCATCGTCAACTCTTTCTTCTTTATTGGGATATATATCAATGAGCGTCGATGCGCCGATATTATCTTCTCCCAAATTTATTGGTGCGTCCAATGACCATGTTGGTTTCGACATGATTAGGATTTCCTCAATATCGTGGTCGGGAATGTTTAACATTTCCGAAAGCTCCTTTGGAGTTGGCTCTCTTTCGAGTTGTTGTTCAAGAAGAGAAGTCATGGTGTTTATTTTTTTACTGGTACCCACTTTGTTTAGTGGGAGTCGAATAATGCTTCCATTTTGTGCAATTGCCAGTATTATGCTTTGGCGAATCCACCAAACTGCATACGAAATGAATTTGAAACCTTTTGTTTCGTCAAACTTTTTCGCAGCCTTTATCATTCCTGAATTTCCTTCGTTGATGAGATCACTCAGAGAAAGGCCTTTGTGCTGATACTGTTTGGCGACACTGACAACAAATCGAAGATTAGCATTTACCAATTTGTTCAGGGCCTTAGTATCACCCTGTCTTATTTTCCTTGCGAGGTCGACTTCATCCTCTATGGATATCATTGGAATTTTTCCTATTTCATTTAGGTATTTTTCCAGTGCTTCATCAGTCCTTTTTGTTATGGACTTTCCTATTATTTTTAATTCCCTCATAGATATTATTATTTTCTTAAAAATACCATGGATATATCAGATTGTCTAGGTCTAGGATATTGCATGTGTTCATATATAATACGCTTATGGTCAAAAGAATTGTTGCGACACTCTTATTACTCATATCATTTTTCATCTTCCCGTACTGGATAACGCTTTCTCTTAGCGTCGCCTTCCTTTTTGTTTTCAAAAATTATTGGGAAGTCATCCTTGTTTTCTTGTTTGCTGATCTCGTGTACAGTATCCCGCAACCGAGATTTTGGAATTTTGAATATTCATTGACAGTTTTTGCTGTTATTTTGTATTTTGTAGTATTTATACTAAGAAAAAACCTTTTAAAACGAGATTGATATGCTGTGGCGACTTTGTAAAAAAAGAAGATTGCGTAGTACTGAGGTTTTCCCCGAGGATATTTTTCTTGATTCCAAAAATCTTCCCGCATTCGACACGCAACAATTTGAAGGACGTCTCGAGCAACCAATCAAAAAAAGTTCCATCGTACTCCTTGGAAGTTTTTTTGTAGCTATCGGAGTGTTGTTCGTGTTGAGGTTGGGTAATTTGCAGTTGATGCACGGAAACGCATATTTCGAAAGAAGTGAAGACAATCGCTACAATCAATTGCCCATGTTTGCTGAACGTGGAATCATCTATGATAGAAATGGGATAGAGCTTGCATGGAACAGGCGAGACGAAGGAGTGGATGTACCGACACGTGCGTATACGCGCGATGGAGGATTTTCGCATATTTTGGGATACGTGAGTTATCCCAAAAAAGATAGAGCTGGATTCTATTGGCAAGAAAATTTCATTGGAAAGTCAGGTGTCGAGAAAAAGTTTAATACTTTGTTGGAAGGTGCAAATGGCGCCAAACTGATCGAGAGAGACGCAACAGGCAATGCTTCGCCCAACAGTACCCTCATCGCACCAGTCTCTGGCGCAAATGTCACACTGACAGTTGACGCAAAGGTGCAAAATGAAATGCACAAAGCAATCGCCGCGCTTTCTGAGAGTGTGGGATATGATGGTGGCGCTGGGGTGATGATGGATATCACAAATGGTGATATCATTGCGCTCACTAGTTATCCTGAATATGACGCAGAAGTACTTTCTCTTGGCAAGAATACGAGTTTGATTGGTGGCTATCGTCACGATAGTCGAAAGCCATATCTCAATCGCGCACTAGGTGGTATCTACACTCCGGGATCGATCATCAAACCGTTTCTCGCTTTGGGAGCTTTGACAGAAGGGATCATAACTCCCGAGAAGCAGATATTGAGTACTGGCTCAATCTCGCTTCAAAGTCCGTATGATCCCAATATTACGTACGTATACAAGGACAACAAAGCTCATGGTTGGGTGGATATGCGTCAGGCTCTCGCTGTTTCTTCGAACGTCTATTTCTATTCGACAGGAGGAGGGTATGCTGATCAGAAAGGGTTGGGTATTCTCAATATTGGCAAATACACACGGCTTTTTGAACTTGATGGACCTACAGGAATAGAGATTGAAGGGGAAAAGACTGGCGTTATTCCAAGTCCAGAATGGAAAGAAAAGAACTTCAAGGGCGATATATGGCGTATCGGTGATACTTATAACACTGCAATCGGGCAATACGGATTTCAAGCGACACCACTTGCGATGGTGCGCTCTGTTGCCGGAGTTGCAAATGATGGTTTGCTTGTAACTCCTCATCTTTTAAAAGATGACACAATCGTCTATCCGACAAAACAAATTACAGAGGTTGCGACCTCATCATATGATGTCGTGCAAGAAGGTATGCGAATGGTGGTGACTGAGGGAACGGGACAGCTTTTAAATTATCTTCCGTTTGATATCGCAGCGAAATCTGGTACAGCTCAGGTTGGTATTTCCAAAAAATACGTCAACGCGTGGATTATAGGATTTTTCCCTTATGAAAATCCGCGTTATGCGTTCGTTTTTCTTATGGAGCGCGGACCGGGCGGTGAAGCTGTTGTTGGAGCGACACGGGCAGCGTTGCCATTTTTCACATGGCTTGCTGAGTATGCGCCAGAATATACGGAATAAATTTCTTTGTAATTTTCACAAATTATGGTATAGTGCTCGCACTATGGATAATGAAGCAAATTACATCAGCAAAGAGAAGAAAGCAGAATTAGAAACAGAGCTCGAAACACTCAAAAGTGTGAAGAGAAAAGAAATTATTGAACAATTGGAATACGCAAAATCTCTCGGAGATTTATCAGAGAATGCGGAATACCATCAAGCGCGCGAAGAACAGTCGAAATTGGAAGACAAAATTTCAACACTCGAAGAAACACTTCGTACAGCAGTTATCATTGGCAAGCACGATACATCATCTGCTGTGTCTGTTGGTTCAGCTGTGACAGTGAAGAAAGCTGGTTCAAAGGAATCTCTTACTTATTTTATTGTCGGACCAGAGGAAGCTGATATGAAAGTAATGCGCATTTCCAACCATTCACCACTTGGTTCAGCTCTCATGGGTAAGCCAAAGGGTACTACTGTCAAAGTGCATACTCCATCTGGAGATTTCGAATATACTATTTCGAATATTGTTTAAATAATGAAAATTCAAAACCATCTGCAAATCGCAGGTGGTTTTTGTTTTGAAAAGAAATTTACTCGCAAGGAATATTTTTGCATATCTTGCTTTGCCGTTGCGTCATCTTTTACTAAAGATGCGCTCCTTCTCGGGCCGTCGCCCTGCAAAAGACGGCAAAACAAGACAATACCCGGGGTCCCAACTAAGCAAAAGACAACAAGCCTCTTACTTTGAAAAACTTGCATAGGAAGGTATAATCGCTTCATGGCAAATATAGAAGAACTCCGAGAAACTAGAATCAAAAAACTTAACTTACTCAAGGGCGCTGGTATGGATCCCTATCCTGCACGCATCACACGCGATATGTCACTGAGTGAACTGCGGGCAGAATTTGAGTCACTCGAATCCGATAAAAAACCTCTCACGATCGCAGGACGTATTATGGCCATACGAGGACAAGGAGCGATACTCTTCGTCGTGCTCGACGATGGCACTGACAGATTTCAAAGCGTATTTAAGAAAGACACGATAGATGAAAAACTTTTCGCACTTTTTACAGACGCTATCGATATTGGAGATTTCATTTCTGTTACAGGAGAATTGTTTACGACAGACAGGGGAGAGAAAAGTGTGCTCGCAACTTCCTGGAGTATAGTTACAAAGTCACTGCTTCCACTTCCTGAAAAATGGCACGGCATCACTGATGACGATGAGAGATACCGTAAACGATATCTCGACCTTCTCATGAATCCGGAGCTCCGAGAAATTTTCCGCAAACGCTCACAGTTTTGGAATGTTATCAGAGAGTATCTGCTATCAAAAAATTTCATAGAAGTCGAAACTCCAGTACTCGAGAACACCACAGGCGGTGCTGACGCGCGACCATTCATCACGCACCATAATGCGCTCGACATACAGATGTATCTGCGTATTTCTGCTGGTGAGTTGTGGCAAAAAAAGCTTCTCGTGGGAGGCATGTCACGCGTGTTTGAGATCGGAAGAATCTTTCGCAACGAAGGCATGTCCGCAGAACATTTGCAGGACTACACACAGCTCGAATACTATATGGCTTACTCGGACTACAAAGAGGGAATGGAGATGACCAAGGAGTTGTATCGATTGATTACAGAGAAAGTTTTTGGCACCACGATTTTCACAATCAAAGAATTTTCAATCGATTTTGCAAAAGAATGGGAAGTGTATGATTTTGTCGAGATAATAAAAAAAGAATACGGAGTAGATGTTTTGGATGAAAATATTGATGCATTGCTCGAGCAAATAGTGGACGCACTGAAGAAACACAAAATCACGTGTGACGCCAAAAATATAAGCGTCGAGCGTGGAGCAGACCTCCTCTGGAAAAAAGTGCGGAAGACAATCGCAGGTCCCGGATTTCTCATCAACGTGCCCGTGTATCTCGAGCCTCTTGCCAAAAAGAATCCAAACAATCCAAAGACAGTCGAGCGCTTCCAAGTCATCCTTGCCGGAAGCGAAATGGGCAAAGGTTTCAGCGAGTTGAATGATCCGACCGATCAGAAGGAAAGATTCATGAAGCAACAAGCGCTTCGTGATGCGGGAGATGATGAAGCACAGATGGCTGATATGGAATTCGTCGAAGCACTTGAACACGGTATGCCACCAGCATTTGGATTCGGACTTTCAGAAAGACTCTTTAGCTTCCTCATGGACAAATCCGTCCGCGAGACGCAACTCTTCCCGCTGATGCGCCCTAAAGAATAGACAAAAAAACTATCAAAGAACAGGCTTACATATGAGCCTGTTTTTTTGATATGCCTGTGGATAACTTACTTGTTCCTTTGTGGGAGAAAGTGGAGTATAATGTATGCAAGTGGGAAAGAGTGGGAAAGACAATTTTCTCACTTTTTCACATAGGGAGTTACATATGCTAATCGGAGAATACACACATACACTTGATGACAAAAACAGAGTCTCACTGCCCGTACGATTCCGCAAGGAAATGGGAAAAAAGATAGTGCTCGCTCCCGGACTCGACAAGTCGATCGCTATGTACACAGAATCAGAATGGAGGAAATTGTCTTTGAAATTGTCAGAGGGCTCGATGTTGCGTTCAGATGATCGCAACTTTAGTCGATTTATTTTTGGAGGCGCAGTTGAAACAGAGGTCGATACTGCAGGTAGAATCTTGATTCCAGATTTCCTCAAGGACCGCGCAGGTTTGAAGGGCAAAGTGTCCATCATTGGTGTGCAGAACCGTGCAGAAATCTGGAATGAAGCGACATGGAAAGAATACAAAAAGTCCGTTGATCGGGAAGCAGATGCGCTTGCTGAGAAACTCGGAAATATTGGTGTTCTTTAGGTTATGGAGCACATTCCAGTACTTTTACACGAGACAATAGACGCTTTAAACATCAAAAACAATTCTGTCGTTTTCGACGGAACGCTCGGGGGAGGCGGGCATGCACTCGAGATTATCACGCGATTTTCTGATATTGCACTTTATATCGGCTGTGACATGGATAATGATGCAATCGAACGAGTAGAAAAGAAATTCGAGAGTATTGCAACTCCACACAAATTTTTCAATACAAATTTTCGAGAGGTCAAGAAGATCATTATCGAAAGTGGACGCATGCATATAGACTGTGCACATTTCGATCTTGGATTGTCGTCCTTTCAACTAGAAGAATCAGGAAGAGGATTTTCGTTTCTACGTGATGAGCCACTCATGATGACGATGCGGACGAACACAGACGGGAAGTCTTTGACCGCTGAAGATATCGTAAACACTCTCGACGCTGAACAGATTGCCGGAATCATATTTCGCTATGGAGATGAGAGATATTCTCGGAGGATTGCCCGCGCTATCGTAGAAGCCCGCAAACGAAAACCTATTACTACTAGTCTCGAACTCGCCAACATTATCGAGCAGGCTGTTCCAAAGAGAGGAAAAAAGAAAGGGATTCATCCGGCAACCAAATCCTTTCAAGCCATCAGAATAGCGGTCAACGATGAACTCGAAAGTGTCGAGGTCGGAGTCAAAGACGCATTCGACATGCTCACGACTGGCGGAAGAATAGCAGTTATTAGTTTCCATAGTCTCGAAGATAGGATTATAAAGCATCTATTTCAAAGTCTCTCCAAAGACGGTAGGGGAAAACTCATTTTTAAAAAACCTCTCACTCCGTCACTTTCAGAAATCAAACATAACCCTCGTTCACGGAGCGCCAAACTTCGAGTCATAGAAAAAATTATATGAAGATAAAAAAGCATTTCAATCAAAAATCTCACGCACTGACACATAACCACCTCTTGCGCAGAAAGCTTTTTGTTGTTGTCGGAGGTTCTTTTGTTGTCATGGTTGTGCTCTATGCATACTTTTTGAGTGTGAATGTGATACATGTTATCGTCAAAGCGTCATATGAGAGAGAGTCTCGCGCTATAATGTCTGAGAAAAGCGTGCTTGAGCGAGTATATCTCGAGAAAATCAAAGGTATATCTTATAGCTACGCAGAAAGTCTCGGCTATATGGAAGTCACCAACACGTACTTTGCTCCACGTAGCGCATATGCGCAGGCGAAGATAAAGGGACGTCATGAACTCTAAGCACTCTCCAATAGGACGAATAAGATTTTTATCTTTTTTAGTATTGTTTCTTGGCAGTCTTTGTATTGTCAAGCTCTTTTTTATTCAAGTAGTCCATAGCGAGAGGTACACCACGCAAGGTGAAGGTCAGTACGTGAGAGAAGCAAAAGATATATTCGATCGAGGAACGGTCTTCTTTGAAAGCAAAGATGGTAACTATGTGTCAGCGGCTACAGTTGTGTCTGGTTACAAAGTTATTATCAATCCAAAATCACTTGTTGATACAGATGCTGGGTATCAAGCACTAAACACGATTGTGCCTGTGGATCGTAAAGAATTCTTTGACAATGCTTCAAAAAATACATCATACAGAGAGGCTGTCATACGCATTGATGATGCGACCGCAAAAAAGGTCAACAGTTTGGGTATTTCTGGTTTATACACGACGCAGATGAAGTGGCGTACATATCCAGGACAAACTATTGCGTCGCACGTGATCGGTTTTATTGGATACAAGGGCGATGATTTGCTTGGACAATACGGCATTGAACGTTCATACGACAAAGTTTTGTCGAGAAAAGATGAGGGAGTGTACGTGAACGCATTTGCAGAAATCTTTTCGCATCTCGGCAAATATATATTCAATGGACGAGGTGATGAAGGTGACTTAGTGTTGACTATCGAACCAACTGTGCAAGGATTTTTGGAAGAACAAGTTGCCACAATACAAGAGAAATGGAATTCAGATGCAGTAGGGGGTATCATCATCGATCCCAAGACAGGAGAGATTCGAGCTATGGCAAGTACACCGAATTTCGATCCAAATACATATCAGAATGTCGAAGATCAGTCACTTTTCCCAAACCCTTTCACAGAGAGTGTTTTTGAACTCGGTTCTGTTATCAAGCCACTCATTGTCTCTGCGGCAATAGATCAGGGATTGATAACTCCTGAAACGACGTTTTATGACCCGGGGCATATCATTATTGAAAAAAGTACAATATACAACTTCGACAAAAAAGGTCGAGGTCAGGTAACGATGCAAGATGTACTAGGGCAATCTCTCAACACTGGTATGGTGCATCTCTCTCTTCTGCTTGGACACGAGCGGATGCGTTCCTATTTGCGTGGTTTTGGTATAGGTGAAAAAACTGGCATAGATTTGCCAGGTGAAATCACTGGACTAACAGCCAATCTAGACAGTCCTCGTGATATCGAATACGCAACTGCATCGTTCGGACAAGGTATTGCCATCACACCTATTGAAGCTGTGCTTTCATTCTCAGCTCTTGCAAACGGAGGCTGTTTGTCTCCTACACCTCATGTTGGCAAAATGATAATTTCATCACACGATAATTCTGAAGAGACACTGGTATATGAAAAAGGAAGTTGTCCAATAAAGCCGGAAACAGCAAATGTCATTACACAAATGCTCGTGACAAATATTGATGAATATTACGCTGAAGGAAAAGAGAGTCTCAAACATTATAGTGTCGCCGCCAAAACAGGAACTGCTCAAATCCCAAACCATGAAGGCCGGGGATATTATGACGACAGACATCTCCACTCCTTCTTCGGCTATTTCCCTGCGAATGATCCAAAGTATTTGGTTTTCTTCTTCAATAGCAATCCCAAGCAGATCAAGTATGCGTCACAGACACTGTTTCCCCCTTTCATGGAAACTGTAAAATTTCTAACAAGCTACTACGATATTCCACCTGACCGGTAAAACGGCATGGTATAATTGAAATATGAAAGATTTTGCTAAGGGCGCCACTGTCGCCATGCTGACTCTGCTTTCAAAGCTTGTCCTAAAAAAGTATAAACCCAAAGTAGTCGTAGTAACGGGGAGTGTGGGGAAGACATCAACCAAAGACGCTATATATACAGCTCTGGGCCCATTTGTGCATGTTCGCAAAAGTGAAAAGAGTTACAACAGCGATCTAGGGGTACCGCTTACTATACTTGGCGCACCAAATGGTTGGAACAATCCGTTCATCTGGCTCGCAAACATATTGGGAGGCTTGTCGCTCGTCTTATTCAAGCACACATATCCAGAGTGGCTCGTGCTTGAAGTCGGTGTAGGCAAACCCGGTGACATGAAAAGGATTGCCTCATGGCTCCATTCGGACGTTGTCGTAATCACACACTTTGGCACTGTACCAGTGCATGTAGAATTTTTTGCATCAAAAGAAGAAATTGTAAAAGAGAAGAAGCAACTTATTAATACACTTAGAAAAGATGGATTACTGTTACTTCATTGTGAAGACAAAGAAGTTTGTGCACTGAAAGGCGACTACAAAGATATCAAAGTCAGAACATATGGATTTAGGGACGAAGCAGATATCAAAGGAACATTACCGCAAATAATTTACGCAAAAGGAAGTCGTGGTAATGACATTCCGACCGGTATGTCGTTTCGGGTTGATATAGCAGGTAACAGCTTGCCGATTTCGATTAAAGGCGGTTTGGGGTTAGGGCACCTGAGTGGGCCACTCGCAGGCATCGCCCTAGTTGTTGATGAAAAATTCAACATTGTTGAAGCGGGAAAGGCATTTGAGACATTCGCGCTTCCGCCTGCGCGCATGCGTCTCGTCGAGGGAAGAGAAGGTTCGACAATAATCGATGATACATACAATTCATCTCCCGTTGCTCTACGTGCAGGATTGGAAATGTTGGCGAGTATCGAAAATCACGGAATGAAAGGGAGGAAAATCGCAGTTTTGGGTGACATGCTAGAGCTTGGCAAACACACAGAAGAAGAACATAGAGAGGCCGGACGTGCGACAGCTAAAGTTGCTTCTATACTTTATACTATTGGCCCGAGAGCAGAATTCATTGCGAAAGGAGCGATAGAAGCTGGCATGAGGGAAGATCGTATCGTTGTGTATCGCTCACTCATTGAAGCTATAGAACCGATTATCGATATCATCTCTGACACAGACATCATTCTCGTAAAGGGTTCACAAAGTATGCGCATGGAACGACTAGTTGAGGCAATCATGGCGCATCCAGAGGATAAAGAAAAATTGCTTTGCAGGCAAGAAGTAGAGTGGCTGAAAAAGAAATAATTATGCAAAATACTCCGACCTGTCGGAGTATTTTTATCAACAGTTAAATTTTCCCTTACTAGTTAGGAGTAGTGGAAGTGTCCGTCGTCGGAGAAGGGAGAGTCGTGTCGGTATTCACTGCAGGGAGATTGACGTCAATATTCAACCCGTTTTGCGCAGGCGCAGGAGCATTGCTACTTCGCTGAGTGAACCACCAGTACCCGAATCCAACAATCAAGAGGATAACTATGATCAAGAGTACAGTGTTTGCACCAGAACTTGAACCGCCACTATTTTGCGCTGGATAGTTGTTTTGTGTGTCCATAATTATTTGAAGGGTTTTTCACCACGAATTATACGAATAAGGAAAATAACGATTGCAATAACTATAAGTATGTGGATAAGACCACCTGCAATATTAAATGCAAAAAAACCTAGAGCCCATAATATAAGTAGAACTATTGCTATAGTTGTTAACATAGGTTTTATAAAGAGATTAGGTTAGTAAGTATCGGCCTATATCTACCATACACTACTTTACATTAAATTCATATTAAGTTATTAACTTCTTTAAAAAGTCATGATAATTGACAAAGAAAAATATCCATGCTGTTTTAAAAAAAAAGACTATAGCCTACACGGAGCCCTCAAGCAGAACACTTAATTAGTTGTTAATACTCTCCTCATAAT
>Ga0163149_10001500_pt1 | contig 29863 bp, 12 predicted proteins | sample OliLakLV19MP5G1_FD_148604 | JGI IMG/M metagenome (GOLD analysis project Ga0163149, IMG submission 148604) | Freshwater microbial mat bacterial communities from Lake Vanda, McMurdo Dry Valleys, Antarctica - Oligotrophic Lake LV.19.MP5.G1 | ecosystem: Environmental > Aquatic > Freshwater > Lake >... | reverse complement strand
TCCAACACGACGAACACCACGACGACGAACGCGAGTGGCAGTAGTCAAGGAAATATGGTGGCTGGCCAGCAGCAGCCACAACTGCCCTTTCAGCTTACTTTCGGACCAATGGGCTTACAAGTCGTTTCGAATACCATGAATACTGTGCCGTATCAGCCCACCGTGCTTGTGCTGACGCTTAACGCAGGTGCTGGATTGCAGCAACAGCAGCAACAACAGCAGCAACAACAGCAGCAACAACAGCAGCAGCAGCAGCAGCCAGGTACTCAACAAACATTTCAACCTAATCCGTTTGCCGCGGCCAACCTTGGTGGCATTCAGCAGTGGCTTGGCGGTGCAGGCGGGGGCGGGGGAATAGATGCCTCCGGTTTGACGCCGGACATGTTAAGATCACTGGGATTCCCAGGGACCGCTTCAAACGGCAATGCCTCGCAGCAACAGCAACAGGCCCAGCAACAGCAGGAACAACAACAAAACCTACCGCCTTCACCCGCCAGAAACTCAGAGACATCACAAAACAACGGCGAAGGTCCGCCGGACCCGGATGGCCATGGTGGGGGTGGCTACGCGGTGTAATTCTTTTGCCTATCTATCTCTTTTAAGTAGCAGTCAGTATAAATCCTCAATACAGTAATCATTGTGTCACTTCTCCCCACCCATTTGCTTCCTAAACGAGTAACGCGAAATAATACTAAGCTCGACACTAGCTAGCTACAGTAGAAGGAGTTGAATTCAAGGCACTATCTCGCACAAGTCTTCTATTCGTCCACCTTCCTTTCGTTGTTAGTTTTACTTAATTCTCTTTTTGGTCATTTTGCGATTCTTTCCCATACCTCCCCGTCCTTTTTTCTTTTTGAAAAGGACATTATCCGTGCCATCATCATATTCATAATCATACGCCGTAACACCCTTGGCCAACTTGCCCTTCTTGCGTGCCTTTTCTTTCTCCACGCCACCTCCGTTCAACACCGTTTGCAGCACTTTGGAGGCTCGTTCTTGTTCACGACCCGTGGTCTTGCTGGCGGTAGAATCATCCAAGAATGTCTTGCGTTTCTTGCTCGCTTTGAGCATCATCTTTCGTTCGGGTTCTCCCTCGCGCATCTTATCGAATTTGCCCAAGGATGCCGTGGAAACCTGGGTCGCCTTGAGTGCGGCAGTAATGGATGTTTTCCCTCGCAAGGTCTTGCCACTCAAATCGACGGGCACTCCCGTCGGCAACGGCACATCCAAACGACCTCCCGCTCTCCCGGCTTGTCGGGTTTGTTCCCGTGCTTTTCCCACACGACGGGTCATACCCTTGGGGACAACCCCGGCACGCTCTTGATTGGAGAGTCGACTCAAACGATTCTGCTCCGTACGAGCATGTTTTTCATCACGAGCCTTTTCCCATGGATCGGCATAGGGATCATCATTGGCGCCCACTTCCATAATGGGCCACATGCCACCAGGTCGTCCTTTGGTATCATCGGCAGTTTCGGCATTGGCCTTGTCGTAGCCATGTCGAAATTTCCACGACTGTGTGGCCTCGTCCCATACCTTGCGTGATCGTTTTTCCTTGTTGACGGAAATCCCACGTTCCTTGGCAAACTTTTCCCATCGCGTATCTACCTTGGGTGGTGGAGGTGGTAAGGCCCGGGGAATATCAATTTTATCGTAAGACGGCAATATCATTTGGGGACCCGCATCACTCTTTTCGTGTGGTAATTGCCATAGAGCATGAATCAATTGCGTACATCCCTCGGTGGCTTTTTCGAGAATATAATCATCATTGATTTGGGAGGAAGATTGTAGTGTGTTAATGGTGATATTTTCATTCACATTCTTGTTTTTCTTGTAGAGAGCCGTTTCTTGAAGGGGGTGAGGATTCACGGCCGTCAAGTTTCTCAAATCAAACGAACAAGCCTCGTCTCCAGCTTCGGCTGGTAACTCCGAATAGGAGAGATCTGGCTCTGCCACTTCTTCATCCTCGTCCGAGTCTTCTTCTTCTTCTGCATTTTCTTCTTCGTCAGAGGAGGAAGCTTCCTGCTCCTGTTCCTTTTCTTCTGCCTCTGAATTGTCATCCTTGTCATCCTCTTCTTCCTCGCCACTGCTGTCATCCTCGTCCTCATCTTTTTTGCCCTTGGCACCCTTTTTGTTCTTGTTTTCTTCTACCGACGAATCGTCAGATGCAGACGCAAAAGCATCGGCAGTGGCACCATAATCCAACTCTTCCTTCTCGCTCGCGTCATCGTCCTCTTCCATTTTGTCTTCCTTGACGACTTCTGGCTCGGGGGCCTTTTGGGCAGGGCTCTTGCTCCTCTTTCTATTCTTTCTGGCCGATCCCATGTTTATTCGAATTGGAATAAGAATATGAATGAATCAATCAATGAATGTAAAGCCTGTACTAGCATTATCGTATGCTAGCTAGTGATAATGAAGTTGATAACGAAGTTAATCTGGTCGACAAAAGGCACCTGGAGCCCTATCCTTGATCTCCCGATTCACAGAAAATTGTTGTGATCTTCGGGGCGCAAGTTTTAATTTGGTTGGCTTGAGATGTGAGAAAATAATGGTCTGCACTTCGTCCTTCAAATGAGCATTCATGATTGCATTTTGGTTCCGTGACTGACTTTCGGGGGTACTCAGGTGTATATAATCTACAAGTACGGTAATAATATAGAGAGTTCTAGCTAACTATAGCACAGTCACTATATCTAATATTGCCACTGTCACCAGCTCGTCTGTGGTCAGCTAGAAACGTTTGCTAAGAGTTACTTTTAGTCACTACTGTGCTAGCTAGCTATGGTGTGCAGTGTAGATGTCCTATGGAACGATATCTTTGATCTGTGATACCCGATGTTTTGCCAATTGCGAGTTTCCAAATTATTCGTCGCGAGCAAAGCGATATTACAGATCTTCTCAATCTCCCAGCAGCCACAGGCTGGACTCAGATATGCACGACACCGAACATCAGTATTGAGAAACCAAAATCGGTTTTTGTGTCATTGAGGCGGCGCCGACGATGGCAGAGGGAAAGCAAGCTAACAAGCAAAGTTTCTACAATGAAGCAGCTGCTGCTCAACAACGTGCATGGCGAACGCTCACAACATTTTAAGCCTCTCTCACTCTCTTTCTTTTGTGTCGCGTTCAGCACCAACGTGTTGTTTGACATGACGTCAGTAGCACCAGCACAGCAAAAGATAGACCAAGCGACAAAGCGAAAGGCGTAGATGATTGGTATCCAAAAAGAGTCAATCCTGCGAGGCGTGGCTCTTCCAACCGGAGCACAAGCACAAACACGAGCAATTCGAGATTATTGTTTGGAGAGTGACGCCCAATTAATTATGGCTTTTGTTGCTGGTTATCGGCAACAACAATTTGTTGACAGATGGACTTGTGAGATTTTTTCCAGTCTCGGCGTTGACACTTTTGGGAGCAATACCAAACACGCAAACACTGAGCACATCGACCACCGTTTGTAGGATCCTGGCTGCCGATTGCCTGACAATAAGAGCAAGTGAGGGTACAGGAATACTTTTCTCGGACATAATCCTCGGCAAGAGCCCGTCTATCTGTGAGTATAGAATTAATATATTTTCCCCATCCATCCTTGAATGCTTCTTCTGGGTTATTGGGCGGGTCACACCCATGTGCTTCCAGCAATTTCAGAAGCCTTACGCTGCCAGCATAGCAGGCCATATCCATAAGATTGTATCCCTCCGTATTGGCCCATCCTTTCCTTTGAATCCGTGGGTCGGCCAGTAGTATTTTGGTGACGGAAATGTGGCGATTTGCAATGGCCAACGAGAGAGCACATTCATCGCCAATACAACAAGCATTGTAATCAATCAGCCCATCCTCTAAACTCAAAAGATGTCTTACAATCTTGTGTTGCGCTCGGGTGCAAGCAGTGAAAAATGGAGTGCTTCCTTTGAAATGGCGTGCATTCATATCAATGCCAGGAACTTTGCTGAGCAGCTGAACGCACTCTAAAGATCCCCTGTAACAGGCTTCCCAAAAGGGTGTAGCCCCTCTGCATCTACCTCTATTACTCGTCTGGGATACCTCAGTCTTCAAATTCACATTCGCGCCGGAATTAATTAGGATCTGTGCAAGGCGAGGCATATTTTTCATGCATGCAAAACTCAGCATGGACGCTCCTGCCTGTGGATGAATAAAGTTAACGAAAGCTTCATTTTTATACGTTTTTTCATCAAACATCATCAGATTTTGGAGCATCAGGGTGGTTCTATCTTCGTCAGTGGTCAGTATGGAGCTTAAAACAGGTTGAATATTTTTTTTTAAGAAGTCATTCTTGACTTTGTTTTCCTTATTTTCTTTCCGCCGAATCTTCTTTTTCGATGGCATGGCGATAGATGGATAATGAGGAAGAATGAGGTGATAAATCAGGTGCTTATACGACGTACCATGAAGTCCGTCAGTGGCGTTTGTTTGGAAGTGTAACTTCCTTTAGAAAGTAAGTAAGGATTTATCCAAGTTCTGTTGATGTACTAATAGTATAGAGCCATCGTGAATGTTGTCCAAAAAGTGAGCGATTTCCTTTCGCGAAAAGATTTTGCCCTGTTCATGGAGTTGAGCTGGTGCGCGACTTCATTTGCGCACACGGCGGCAACATCTACATCACGTTTATATTTTGAAAATTGGCATCGCCCAACTAAAAAATGAGCGAATAAAATGCATCCACTACTAATAGCTCTAGTATGCAGTACAGTACACAGTTGAGTGCAGTATTATGCACGACCGATACCTCCCTCCAAAGCAACAAACCTGTAAGAAGTTCATCAATAGAAAGAGCTCTTATGGTCTCTGTCTCTCTTTGTCTCGTTTTTTAGCAAACAAAACTAACGCAGAACTCTGCTGTCTCTTACTCCGTCTCTTTTATCAAACAAAAACAAATATTATACAGCCAACAACCATGCTTCGAAACTTGATTCTGGTGCTGCTGCTGCTGCAAGTTCAAGCACAAGAAAAGGCCAGCTCATATATTGACGAAAAAGCACTTGCTCATGTCTTGTCCATGACCAATACGGAAAGCGAGGACAGCAATTTATCTTCGACAACGAATGGGAGCCAAGAAGAACGAGACTTGCTGAGAATCTTCCATAATCGCAACAACAATGACAACAATGAGAATGACAACAACATTGATAGTAATGTTGGTGGGTCCATGGGAGATCGCTGTGGCAGTGGTGGTCGTGTTGTAAATCGTCTGGTGGGCGGCAACAATGGCGGCAACAATGACAATAACACTTGCAAGGCTGGTCTGGATTGTGACCGAGTGGGGGTCGGAATGAGGTGCATTCCTCCACGGGAATGTCTTCGGGCAGGCCTCCATGATTTCCATTATAATTTTGATCCCGAACAGTACAAACAAGAGGTTTTTCAACGATCCGGTGTCACCTTTGATGATCTGTACCAAGCTCGATTGCGACTGCCCGATGACCGCGAATTCGTCCATTCGCAGGAAATGCAAGCTGTCATCAAGACCATGCAAGAAAACCCAGGAAATCTTGGCTTGATTGGCGAGACCTTTCGAAAATGTACATCTCTTGTAGAGGATGAGAATGATACTTCCACAACTCAGGATGTGCCAATGATGGACTATCCAGTGCAGCAGCAGTATGATGATCCAACCACAACCACTTACAATAATCATGAGCATCCATACACAAGAGCTAGGTATCTGCAAGGCACACCAACCCCCGCACCGACCACTGCAGCACCCGTTTTGGGACCTAACAATCTTTTTCTTGGCTTGCATATTGAATTTGGTGGTGGCGTGGATGCCTCTATCTCGGTATTTTGGCAGGATGGAGACACCAGTTTGCGAACATGGGTAAGAGGATGTCTTGGCGCCGAAATTGGCGCGGGGGCAGAATTTTCGTTTATTGCACTCTTTTCGCAGTCGAGTGATGTCATGGACATTGGTTGTGGGAGTGTTTTATTTGACACGGATATTGGTGTCGGTATAGCCGCGGGTGTTGGTCTGGGAGTTTGCTTCAACCGAAATCCCGGTTCGCTCTATTTTGAAGTCACGATTGGTGCTGGGACAGGGGGTGGTTTTGGTGCCGCTGCCTGTGCGATCCTCCCCGAAAATGTCACGCCAGGAATTCCAGGAACTTAATCATGTCGGATAATGCTGGCTACTAGAGGGCGGGCAGTACATGGTTGTTGGATTTTGCTTTAACTGTCGTTATACATCCGTTCAAGAATTGTAGCAGCAGTACTCTATATCGAAGTGGAAGGTAACAACTAGGACTGTTCATACAATATACATTCAATTTTTTAAATACAAAAATTAGAAATTTTAGAATTGCTCGGAATCGTAAAGCGATCCAGCTCGGTAAGACTGGATGGAAGGGAAAAACATTGAAGGAAAAATCCAAATGTCGAAAATACTGCTGCAGTTGCCGGAAGATCGTTTGAAGGGCGCTAGATTTAGATCGTTTAGGGTATGTGTGCCCCGACGTCCCCTTTTGTGGTACTCTTTGGCCAAGACTCTAAGCAGAGCAAAGTTGGAGTTCCAAACGTCCTTGCTACTCGTTTAGAGACCAGGAGAGCGACAACGAAAGTGTCCTCGTGGAGGACCGAGACTGTGCCATTGACTTGTCGTTTGTAACCCACCAGACAGATATGCGGTCTGATAAATGGAGGTGGGATTTCCCCAGTGCTGTTGGTCTGTTTGTCGCCACCGCCACCATTATGTCGTCGTCGTTATTGCATGGCTTCTAAAAAGGCAAGGGCTGTCTCCACGGACATTTTGTCTCTAGGCAGCAATTCCAATGGCGCATCACTACTGAGTTCTTGTTGTTGTTGTTGCCATTGTTCGGATATCCATGCCTCCCAGTCTTCCATAAAGAGATCGAATGTCAAATGTTCTCGTTCCGCATCGGTAAAGATAATTTCGTAGGCAGTTTCCAAATCATGACAATGATGATGATCCCTGTTCTTGGAGGTACCTGTGCTTGTGGTGGCGTGTTGTTGTTGTTGTTCCTTTTCAAGAAAGAGTTGTTGAATAGTTTCTCGTCGTTGTGCCGTGAGCATTGGGTTATGCTGTTGAAACCAAACATCATTGGTATTGTGAATGTGTTCCATGACTGCCTCCCGGTCCAAATAATCGTTGTCGTCGTCGTGACAATCCCCATCGTGTCCAGCTGGTCGACGACGACAAATCATGACATTGACTGTTCTGCGATATGCTTCATCGGGCTCAAAGGATCCCGATGTCCAGGCTCCTTGTCGTTCTGGTGTTGGCGGTGTCGGTGTAGCTGGAGCTGGAGCGGTTGCGGTCTCGTTTCCTGGCGTTGATGTTGCTCCAGTACTTTTTTTACCACCATTACCAATCAAATCTTCAACTTGTCGTTGCATGACAACATGGGAAACATCCCAATCGGCGCCTGGTAAATCTTGTAGCAATGGCAGTAATAAATCCAAATGATGAAAGCTTATGCACACGTAAACCCCACCATGTTGCGTCAAGAGTCGATATACTTCCATCAACAAGCCAGCCGTGACTGAAGAATCACTGCACAAGGTACAATCCAATGTACTCTTGTCCATGGCTGCATGGAAATGGCCATTGGGAAACTCGGGCATCAAACGACGGTTTGTGGTTGCCGAAGAAAAATCGGCAATGACAAATTGCAGTTTGTCCACAATGCCGTCGTCGTTGTCTTTGTTGTTTTCGTCGTCTGCTGACTCTGGATGTCGCAAGGTCCATCGTGTTTGCATTCGTGCCATTGTTTCTTTGTCGCAATCCACATTGACAACTTGTTCCAGCCAAACTTTATTAGTATCGTCCTCATTCTTATTTTTGCCACCCAACGCTTCGAGCAACGTTTCTCCCACTATGGAACCTCCCGATCCGACATGGAGGAGTCGCATTCCTCCTCGCTTGTTGTCATCTGTACTTGGAGTAGTAAAATGAGCCAATGCCGACTCTACCAATGGTACCACCGAATCCGCGCCCGTCAACCATTCAAATGGACGGATGCCTTGCTGTTGGACGTCGCCCTTTGAGGATGACATGGCGAAAAGGGCGGCCCGTCTCTCTCTCCAAACGCCACCAATATAACAGTACTGGTTTTGAATTAATTAGACAATGGCTGGCTACTAAACTAAACAGTTACAAGATAGTTTATGATGCATCTCAATACTAAATTGAATGCTTGCGGGGTGCCATGCATGGCCGAAAAAATGAGAGGTGTGCATCGTATCACGGCAAGAGGAGAGCCATAGATCAACTGTGGGTCCCCAAAAGAATCAATTTGGACTCGTGAATCAAGGAAATGGTTGGGTTAGCGTTAAGAATACTACAGTTATTTGTGTCGTACTTTATGTCACAGTGACGTCTTATTGAGTACCGGTTGTTTATCCTTTTTTATGCGCATAAATTCTTGTCCCTAAATAAATTTATGCGCATAAATTTATTTAATGGAAAAGATTTATGCGCATAAAAAATGATTAACAACCGACATGAAAAGCGTCACTGTGACATTGAATCTTCTATACGTACGCACACTGTATCGTTACTTTCGTACTAGCTACTGTACTCTCCTACGAGCTAGCTACTGTATGTACCAGTACTGGTAATAGCTAGTAGTAGTACTACTTGTACTACGCGGTGCTCTCACGATGGTTGGTTCGCTCTTCAGCATATGCGCACACGATCGATGCTATTAGCTACTAGCTAGCTAGCTATTAGCTACTAGCTAGCATAGCTAGCTAGTAGATATGCTAATAGATTTATGAGCAGCACCGATTTACGTTTAGCAAGGGTCCTTTAAGGTCTAGCTACTAGTGGTGTGAGAATGTCACCGCAGAGGATTGGAGAGAAAGCGCACAGCCCAGTGTTGCCTTGTCCTTCTCTCAGAACGTCTATTGATGCTGGGTTGTGGGTTTGTGCAAAGGTCGTGAAATCTAACTTTATATATAATATATGTGTGCGCGCGCTCTTGTGTGTTTCTGGGATAAAAAACAAACTCCCTTGCTAACATGCGTTCATGTAGTAGCCCAGACTTTGCCAGACTATTTGTAAATGCAGCATGTGCAACAAGTGCAGTTGACTTCCCCTTGATCTGCTATCAAGACGGTTAATTTCGGCATAGTACCATTCTCCATGGCACTACAAAAGATATCCATATCTCCTGACAACCAGGTACTCTGTATATAGAGCTGATGCAAATTGGTCATCCTAGCTAGCTCGGGTGGGACCGTAGAGTTCAGTCCATTCCTACTAAAGGCGAGGAATTTCATGTTCACCAGGTTTCCCATTTCCGAAGGAATAGGCCCACGCATGTGGTTCTGTGCCACTTTGAACTCCACCAGTTTGGTCAGCAGCCCCACTTCCGTGGGGATGGTCCCGGTAAGGCCATTCAACATGTTGACCAAAAAGACGGACACGTTGGACCATTTTCCAACACGATCCGCGATGGTCCCAGTCAATTCCCGTTGCGTTTCAATGATAAAGGTTTGCATATTGCTCAAATCCCACATGCTGTCAGGAATCGACCCCGTCAAAAAGTTACCTTCCAGGTCCAAGGATGTCAACTTGGTCAACGCACCAAAATGCTCCGGTATAGTACCATTCAACTCGTTCATGTGAATATGAAAGTGTTCAAGTTGTGTCATGGAAGTATAATCATCTGGAATGTTACCGGTGAAAAAGTTCTTGGAAAGATCCAAATACGTGAGCTGATGTAGCATCATGGGCGGAAGCGCTCCCACGAGAGCATTGGCGCCAAAGATCAAGGAGTTGAGGGATGTGAGCAAGGCAAGTTCGGCTGGCAACTGTCCCACCAGATTGTTTTCCGCAAGCTGAATGCCAGTGACTTGACTGCCGCCACCACCGCACACCAAAGCTCCACTCCAGGCACACTCGTGCTCGGGTTGAAGGAATTCAAAGGCACTCGTCCAATTGGATTGTCCTCCTGTGGCAAAGTACAAGACTGCCAGGGCATAACGCTGAATGATGTTGTCAGCATTGTCCACCGGCACATTGTAATCGTCTTCGAGCGCAATCCATTGCGACGCCAAATATTGAGGACTGCCGGGAAGCAAAAGCAACGTAGGATCCAACTGGATAGTGCTGCTATTAGCGTTATTCATGTTCGACGTGACATTGTTGGCATCGATAATGTCCAGGTATGACTGGCGAATCAAATCTTGAATGATACGCAAACGCTCTTCGGGTGGCAAGGTTGGAGCTGCCGTTGCATCTACTTCGGAAGTAGTACCATCCTTTTGATTTTGATTCTTCAAGACGGCCGTTGTCGTTGCAGCAATGATAATGGCAATCACTGTCAGGGTTCCGACAATGACGGAGGAAATCTTTCTGGGGGTCCACCATTCAATGGGCTTGGCTCGAACCTCGACCAAATCTTCGACAGCCCTTGCTTCAATAAGACCCCCTTGGTGTTCGCCGTCTTCGGTAGTGTCACCACCGTTGAGAATGGCACCAGCCCTCCCGCTGGTGCAGCCAGTTTCGGCATCAAAGGGTGGCAACCCATCATCCGAGGAACCATTTCCATCGGGAGCAGCTGCATGACCAGACGTATTTGCCGGGCCCAAGGCCGAACTGTCCATAAACTCCAACCTCGTCACGCCGCTAGGTTGCAAAGAATAAGCCCCGGGGGGTGCTGTTCTTTGCGAAGAGCCCCTACTACCCGTAGAAACTCGACTAGTAGTAGGCGGCGGATCAGAAGACACATGTGTAACGCCGGGCACAGTGGGTGGTTCCAAAAACGGAGCGACCACAGCGACGGAATTCATATCCCCATTGTCTTCCTCTTCTTGCTTCTCTTCTTCTTCTTGCACAGCAATACCAACACCAAACTTTTCGCTGGTTCCTCCAGCAGGCGGTTGAACCACTCGAATCTTTCCGGGACTGCTTTCTGCTGCTTGCCCATAGGCTTGATTGGATTGCTGTCTGCTTGCGGCTGCCAAAATTTTGAGTTCTGTATCATTTGCAAAGGATGTTGGTGGTACCATGATGGTTAAATCCTTCACCTCCTCCTTGTCGTCGGCAAAGCCAATCACTACGTCTTGTAGTGCTTTGAGTGACGGCGTTGTAGAGGTAAAAGCAGCACCAGTAGCAGTATAATGATCGGAAATAACTTGAAGAAGATCCTCCTCTCCTTCTTTCTCGTTTACGACGGACATTTGCTTGCTAGCATCCTCCTTTGTTGTGTCTTCCAAAGCAACATTGTTGCTAGTATCAAGAGTAACCGAAGTGTCTTCCTCCTCATGACTGGCGGTCAGGGAGTTCTTTGCTATGGAATGCGAAGCATCCTCTTCCACAAGGACCGTAACAGTTTCCTCTTCTGCTGTTGCAGTTGCTCCCTCCTCTATCGTGTCATGATCTTCGTCGTCCTCCTCATTACTCGTTCCTGTCTCTCCTTTCATGGTTGCTTATTCTTTGTACGATCTGTTGTTATCAACAAGTAATCCAAACTCTAGCTAGTAACTGGCCGACGACTACCGGTATGACTACTGTACTACTATTCAATTGCTTGTTTCAGGTAGCTTTTCGCAGTCCAGCATGGAAGGCAAAGTGACTCTATTTTTAACTACTGTACGAGCAAGTTTTAGCATGATCAATCAATAATCAAATGGTTCGGTTCAACCTACTAATCAAAGGCCTTTCTGCGTACTATTGTACTACTAGTACGTACTGGAGTAGTTGTGTGTGGCTTCTTCTTTGTTGCCGGCCCACACTTCTTTCTGTCGTAGAACTTGCACGATATTCAGTACTAACTACAATAGGTCGTCGATGTAGTACGACGTACTGCGATGCGTGACAAGCCAGATGGGCTACTAGTATCGTGTCACGTGATCATAATTATTGTTGACGAATCTTAGCATACACTGTGCGAGCAGTGCGACATTGATTTTCGAGTAATTAAGGACAGAGTTGAATGATAATTCTCATTGTTGGCTGAAATGCGCGTTGTTCAGTGACAGCCCCGGAGGGGCATTGCAAGCCCCGTGACGAGCACAAGAACGAGAGCGCCCCGCGCTGGAGTTCGAGTGCGAGTCACGGGGTGCAACACCCCTGCTGGGCTGTCATGACAGTCACCTCACGTTGGCAGGTTGTGCAGAGCGAGTGCATTTTGTGAGGCAGTCGTGTTGCACCCTTCGCACAAAATGTTCCGCGAAAATGACGTTTGCCGGTGAGTCTCCGGAACGATTTCTTGCACCTCCGGCAATGAATCGGTGCATTGTGCACAAACGTCCTATGGCACACAGTCCTGACTGATCTTCCATCTGAGGTTGTTGGACTCTGTGATCGATCGGTGATCGGTCGAAACGCATGTGGATCGCTCTTCCTTCTGCCATCAGCGCGCAAATGTGCGAAGAGTGTGGAAGGAGGTCTCCGCACCAAAGCGGGCGCTGTTGTCTCACACAGCAATGAAAGCTCTGCCGCAGAAAATTTGCCAGCTCTGCAGAACCGCAACAGTGAGGTGACAACCAGAACGGTCATTTTGTGCATGGGTGCAGTTGCTGCAAGCAGGCACTGACTGCGCAGAGTGCAGTTTTGCACTCACTGTTAGGACTGGGAATTGACAGAAAAAAGAAGCCGGAGAAGACAGTTGAACAGAAAGCACATGAGGCTGCGTCCGACGCCGTGTCGACAACTCCAGGCGCCGACAGTGATGGCTGTGGTGCAGGTCAACAACCAGCAGCAAGGTGAGGATTTGGACCCTTTTGGATCCACATTTTGGCGAGCAAATGGCCGTTAGTTGTTTGAGGTCTGAAGGTCTGAATGAAGATCCAATCAGACACAATGGGTCTCAAGACCCCGCAAAAGGTCTGAATGGGTCCAAAAGGGACGAAAGGTTCCAAGTTCAATCAGCCTCATCACATGGAGTTTTCAACTGTTAGAAAGAAGACGTTTCGACCTCAAGAAGGACCTCAAGAAGGGTCTTAAGAGCATCACAATGGGTCTGAATGAGGCCCAAAAGGTCCAAATGAGAACCCAAACAATTTTGCCGTTGCAACGTTTTTTGTCTGACAAGTGAGGGTCCAAGTCCGCAACTTGCAGGTGCAACAATGAAACTCTTCATTTTGTGGTTGCACAGATGGAGCTTGTCGTTGCTGTTGGCATGTTGCATTGACTCACAAGTCAATGGTCACAGAAACATTCAAGTTGCAGGGACAATGAATGGTGGTGAAGGGAAGGGTTTCCAACAAAGCTCAACAATGATGTGCAATGTTGGTGGTGGCGTTTGCTTCTTAGCAAATGACCAATGACAAATCCAAACATGCAGAGAACATTCACGTGCATTGGAAAACGAGAGTTTGCATCATCTTGTTTGTCACAGGTTGAAAGGAATGCAAAGACAATGGTGATTTCTTTTTGGGAGACCACAAAAAAAGACAATCAGTGCCAAATTCACACACCCAATTTCACAGTCCCATTGTCAGACACATTTTGTTGTCCCATTTTTGTCAAGAAGCAAGCACATTTTGTTCACCCCTTGCTTTAGCTTTGGTGTCTGACAAGTTGCACACCAATTGAGGGAGACAGTCAAAGAGAAAGATTTAAATGTTTGATGAGACCAAATGTTTCTTTCATTGAACAACCCTTCTGTTCAGTGCTTCTTTTTTTCTCACAGCAGACTTGCTGTGGAATTTCTAGAAAACTCGAGGCAGCTTTTGCGGAGGCCAAAAACAAAGTGGCAGCATTGCCCTTCTTGTCAAGGATCATCACAGTGCATTCATGTGGACAAGACTGCAATGTGTGTGTGTTTTTAGCATCAATTTGACTTCATGATGCATCAAAAACACAATGGAACCAACATCACCGGCAACCATCAGCTGCCATTGAGCTGGCACAGAGAGCACCACAACCAAAGATGGACCAATCAACATGTTGACTGCTGCCAAGCCGAATCAATGGTTGTCCTTTTGCAGTTGTCTTTGCCATAATAAATGAGCAAGATGCCACAATCACCTGATGAAGTCAAAATTCGTGTCAGCCAACAAGGTCGCACATGCTCCGAATGACTAATGAACGAAGGTATCCTTGTTCTGTGCTGCTACACAGCAGCTAGCTACTGTACTAGCTAGCTAGTGCAGACACCGCGCACCTCAACACAGATAGTCAAAGAGGCCGCAATGCGGCAGCCAAGCAGGATTGACGGAATCCACCAATCCACTGCATGTGACATCATGCTATTCGGCTGAATGCTAGCTAGCTAGTAGTTGCGAGACCTTTTTGGACACGAGCTGACACACACACTAGTTATTTGATAGACACTGTCTGTGCTAATAAAACGTAATTACTGTACAGGACTCGCTTTTCTAATTTGCTAAGCTCCTTTGGATAAAAAACGAATGATTCACTTTGGCAAGATGATGTGAAAATGAAGAATGACATCGGACAATGAATGCGCCATGCCGTGCATGTCGCCACTGTCCGTCCCTGCTGAGTGTCACTTCCAAAAATGTGTAGACATGTATGTGGTGTACAGATGCATCCACTGCGACTGGCATCGTGCGGCTCGAATGGTATGGATGGATTGCAGTGTGCACGCTGCATCACAAGCAAGATCTCGGATCCCATTTCGTTCCCTCCGCGATCGACCGAGCGCCGTCGCCCTTGTTCGTTCGTTCCCTTTCTTTCTTTGGTGCGCAGTCCTTTCTCTGGATGGTTAGGGTGCGTTTGGGATGGAGCCCGTGTAGGGAAGGAACGAAGGGACAGGAACTTCTTCCTGGACAATCACGTACGACTCGGACACTGACGACGACGACAAGATACCGCTGCGAGGAATGACCACCATTAAACCATGTGCCAATACTGCAAACGTTACCAACAACAGCAAGACCATCGCCATGAAATCGAACGACGGATCTTGATCGTTTCTTTTTCTGTGTATTTCACTATCATCGTCGCTTCGATCCTTGTTCGTGTCGTCCAACAGGCAAACTTTGCCTTCCTCCATAGCAGTAGCATTGTCCTTGGCGTTGTTGTTGGTTGTGTTGAAGAAGTTCATGGTGATGGATGGATTTGTATAATGAGATTGGTTGTGTGTAACAAAAAAAAGAGCCAAAACTAACGGTGATTCCCCAGTCGTGATTGTGAGCGTTTAGAATACGAGCCCAAAAGAGGATTTCATTGTGAGTGCCCGCTCCAACGCGCAATCGTGGAAATGTGCCAGTCAGGTTCAAGTGAAATGGACAGTCAAATTGTTGTGCATGTCGTACAACTTACTACCCGCACGCCGGCGAAAAAGGGGACTCCCAATAAAAAAGGCCAATTTTTGACACTTCGAGTCCTCGTCCGTAGCGTACATAAGGTTACGTGGTTACCGGCTCAAAAACCTATAAAAACCTCTTGGGTGAAATAACTGCACTTAACGACTCTGACGTAAAATGAACCATTAGCTGTCTCTGTCGTCTTCACAACCAGCACTTCTGATTCGGAATTCCCTTTTGTTTGCCCCGTTTTTGGTCCAATCAACTTAGCTAGACAATCACAAGAACTTAAATTAATGTTCACTTAGCTGTCTTGGATTGGACCAGTGGCGGTCTTGAACAGGAATCAGACAAACGCGATCAGCGATGTGCTTTGGTGAGGTTGCACTGATGGCTAGCTAGCTAGCTAGCAAGCCAGTAGCTAGCACTGGTAGCAAGAGCTCTGGAAAGTGTCAGCTGCTGACAATCATGGTGAATCAATCATGAGTCACTCTTCTGCCATGAGTGGTTAATCCCTGATGAACCAGGGTGGCAAACTGAACTGCCGGCAATGCATGTCTGTGTCAGTCAGTCCTTTTGCATGGGGCTCACTGCCGGCAGAAGAGGACTTGAATTTCAACAAAGTCACGAATCTGTTGGCTTCTTCGGTGATCCCTTGATCATGACAATGTGCACTTGTGACAATTTTTTTCTCCAGATGACTGCACATTGTCAACATTGTCGCTTAGATTTGTGGCTCGAGATTGACAAAATTGGCAAACAAGATGTGACAAGCAAATGTTTTTCAAGCTCTGCAAAAACAGATCTTGTGTTTTTTCATTGCTTGATCTTCTTCTGTCATCATGTGTTTCTGGTCTCCTTCTTTTTGCTCTGCACCAGTTTCTTGTCAGCGGAACCATCAACTTTGGAATTGGAAACAAATCGAAAAAGTTCTGGTGCAGAGTCACAAATCTGTTGGCTTCTTCGATGATCCCTTGATCATGACAATGTGCATTTGTGACAAATTCATCATAGCCAAAAGATGTCTTCTTGAATGCAGTCTGTGGGACTGCGTTTGCCGTGTCAAACGTCACACATGTTGAGGACAAGCTTCCAAACAGCACAAAATGTTGACAAAGAGGAAGATGATGCACATTGTGCATCACTGGTCATGCACCAGTCACATCACCAGGGGGTCTTGCTTGAAACTCACCCCTGTGCAGAACTCATTCAATGTTTCATGAGATTCAGCATGCACAAATTCCACTGAAGACTCGTTGGTTGGACAAGTCAGATCATGTTCTTCTAATCTAAAAGATGGCTTGATCTTTGCTGCAAACACAAGCACCAGAGAGGATGACACATTTGTAGTTGTCTGTGGCTGCTGTTGACTCCACGAGCCCAGATGAGGGTCATTCTGTCATTCTGTCATTTGAACCCAAACAAAACAAGTTGTGATTTGGAAGGTGCCCAAAAGAGTCATTCCCGCACAGAAGCATGCCAGGACACTCTGGCATGATGAGAGGATTAGTCCAATGTGTTTGGATGAACCTCTCTCTCTTTTCTCATTTCATTTTTCACTTCATTCTGAAGCTCCCTAAATTCATTTTGACCAACTCAAGAGATCTCTAGCTTTCAGCACAGTTCAACAAAGCAGGATACAGCAGCACTAACTCTACCGCAAATCAAAGCAGATTTGAAGTGCAGGGGAAGCACTAGTAGGTGGAAGATAATTTAAGTGGAACATAAGCACAAAGGAAGAAAATCGGAAGCAGATTTGGAAGCACTCTGATTCTTCCATCCACTCCCAATCCGTTTTGTCGGCTTGACTTTTCAATGCAAACTACGAAAAGTCGTCCAGGTCGGTTACTTGTGTCAAGCTTTGTACTCGTCACACTGCGCCAGAAGAAATTACGAAACAGAGAACAAAAGGAAATCGAAATACATTCCAAATGCCTGTCAAAATAGCCAGAGCCGCATGGTAAGTTCCATAATAGCCTGTTTTACATTATCATTGCGCAGCTCCAGTCAAATTCCAAAAGGTTGCTCCCACAATGTCTGGATAGACACGCGGATACCCCATACTGTTTTGCTACATTTATATTTATACCATCACCCTTAAAAAAAATCCCCCAAATAGAAATTTGCCGCCATGGCATCGTCTTGCTCTGCCATGATCAAGGCTTGTGTTTGTTTTTCTCGCTCCCAACAATGATGTGTCCCGTAGTAGGGTGGAAAAATTTGTTCCCCACATTCATAACAAAAGTGCGTCCCACAAGGACAGCTCATATGAAAACAACCTTCCTCGCGTTCAATGCCCGTTTTACAGCCCGGACAAACTTGTCCATTGGCTTCAATCCATTTGGTAATGGTATGATCGTGGATCCGCGATTGGGCATAGTGTATAATCCATGGAAATTTGGCTTCGCACGCCGCCTTGGCTTTTGCCTGTGCGGCCAAGTAGCGTTGACAAAATTCGACGCAGACTTCGTATTTGCACAGTCCCGGTGTCTCTTCATGATGGTTGTTGTTGGCCCCCGCCGTCGTACTACGGGGTGCGCGTTGCAAACACAATTCACACCACCGCCCTTGACAGGCTTCACAAGAAATCAAATAACTGTCGACGGCTTCCTTGCGCAAGACGGTGCCCGTGCAATTCTTTTTGAGACACTGCGACAGGGAATAACAGGGTGGATTTTTCAAATCTTTGCGCCACGTCAAGACTTTTGATTGTTGGTCTTTGGTCAGAAAGGGTTGAACGAATTTGACAATTTTCATACCCCGTTTGCATTCGTTGAGGGGACAAATAAATGGATTGTTGCTGGCATTGAGGGAATTCAAGTCGTCCGCCTTGATTCGTAGATACGTCTGTAGACAAGTTTTACAAAATCCATGATCACAGGTCGCAATGGATGCTTCTTGGGGTGACACGGTATCAAAACAAATAGGGCAAGTAATGGGTAACCAGTCGCGCCATTGTTGCAAGAGTGGCAAAATGAGTTGTTGTTCTTGTTTTGATAGCTGCGACGTGTCATGAAAAAATTGACAGGATCCATTGGGATATCGTCGTTGTAAGGGATAGTAGTTTTGTAGGGATTTTCCAGGTAGCAAGGTTGGGACATTGTAAAAGGCGGGACCGCCATCTTGAAAAAATATCAAATTGGGTGCCAAGTGATCAAAGAATTGTAGTAGGGCATCGTGTTCCACAAAATTGCATACGGAGTACGATAATTGTTCTTCTTGTAGTATAAGATTGGCCTTGTCAGCTATCCATTCGATCCATTTCGGTTTTAATTCTTGTGGAAAGGAATGGGGATATTCCGAGAGGAGAGAAACACCGACTCGACTGTAGTACGATGGCAAATCGTCATCCACTTGGATAGTATGAACATGTGGCGCCGTTTTGGATTTGGACGGAGGTTGACCCCAAAACACCAAGCGAAATTGGAGGCAAGGTGCATCTTCTTCCTGCTGGTATTGTTGCTGTTCTTGGCGGTGATTACTAATATTGGTCTCTTGTTTTCCTTGTTGGTTACTCGTACAGGAATTTGCTTCTTTCACTGGTTTCGTTGGTTGTGTGGTGTGCAACGTCCAAAATCGAAATTTAGGTTTTTGTTCGTCAAAGTTGGGCGCTCTTCGACAAAAGACATACTCGTCCAGGGGTACCGTCAAGACAATAGAACCACGTAAGAAACCACCTGAATTGTCCAAGGATGTTGTTGTGGTGACGCTAGCAGTACTAGTAGTAGTTTCATGCTCGTCGCCAAACCCACCATAAATCATGCAGGTAGCTTGCCAATCCTCGGCGGCGGCAATGGCGGTTGCATCCTCCTCCACGTCGTCGCACATCCTGCAGTAATATTGTAATTATTATATTCGCCTTGCCTCCTTCAAAGTAGCTAGCTACTGGTAGTAGTTTTGTTTGTGGGTCCCTCCTCTATCTCTGTGTTCATCTCCGTGGAACCAACTCCACCGCAGTTGAATACTGTTGAAACCCAAAGGCACGTTTGGCCTTTCTGACCATTCCAATCGAACAATATAAAGAGGACGGAGTCGTGTGCGCCCCCCAAAAGCTTTTACTAGTACCGCTAGGTTTTCAAACGCACGCTTGCTCCGTCTTCCATGCATACAAAGACGGCGCTACATGTACAACAGCCAGCAGCGCGCCACGTCAAACCACACAACAAAACGATCTACAACAACTTTAATAGTAGAGCTAGCTAGCTAGTAGCTAAGACGATAAGAAGATTTCGAAGACAACATCGTACTACTAGCTAGTACAACATTAAGGCGATCTCAAAGACAAAATCGATCGATTATATTGACCAGAGAAAGAGTGGAGAATTGGAAGAAGGCACCTGCCACAGCCACTCTTGCACAAGATAGTCAAGTGGTGGTATGGTCTAACACCTACTGTAATACGGTTCTCTTGATGCGACCTCTCCCACTACTTAACTAGTACTTACTACTGTAACTACTTGCAGACCGCTTTACCAAGCCTTGGAAGAACCGGTTGATTCCACAAGTCTAGTACTGTACTCAACTGCACCGTACTACGAGTACCTTCCTGTCAGCTGTCGGGCCTGCGTCTGCATCCGTCGTCGTGCCTACATCTGTCGCAAGATTTTTCGGTGCCCCCCCAAAAGACACACCCTCTGTGGATTCATTGATTCAAGTTACACGATCTACTAGCGAGCAGCTACAGTCCGAAGATATGCGCCGACGAGTCCAGGTCCTCTTTCAATCATTGCTACTGGAGAAATAGGATCAAAGCAAACATGACGCCCGGCAATAATAAGTGCAACGAAAATAATAAGAATGTCATGGTGGATCAGAATCCTCTCGTGGAAGCGAGCATCGATTGCAGCACGACTAGCAGCATGAGCACAAGCAGTGTGGTGGTTGTGGAACGACAACAACAACCATCTCTATGGGATCATTACCGATCCTTTGTCCAACGCCATCATGTTTGGCTGGAATTGTTAGAGGCTGGTCTGTCTCGCATTTTGTTTTGGACTCCCAGTACTTCATCATCATCTGCCGACGATAATGGGCATCATCATCGACAACGACGTGAAGTTTTGTGTGGGCTTTTGTCGCTGCATTCCTTGGCCATGGACACGGCCTTGCAGCAGTTGGACACACAACAACAACAAGGTGGTGACGGTGCAGGAGGACTGCCCAGAGATTTTGGCGCTACCGTCCGACCCAATCCAGAATCTCCTTCCCTGGGGAAGGACGACGATTTTCTACTCCTGGGGGGAAGAATATCCCCGACCAGCCTTCGAATAGCCCTCACCGCGGTACAAAGTCTTGTGCCGTGTCTCTTGGAACTCGCATCGTCTTCTTCTTCTTCCAGCAGAGTCATTACGACTCGTAAAGAAAAGGAGGAACGACAAGCTCGGATGCGGCTCTCTATCGAACGGGTCAAATTTGCGCTCCGAGTGGTGCTTTTGGGCTCCTACTGGAAACGATTGCTGCAACAACAACATACAAAATGGCAATCTTTCGTAGTACCGTCAGGAAGAAAGTCTGCCAATGAGACAATACTAAGCCCGCCCCTCACCATTGGTTTGTTGGCCGAGGGGAGTCTTTTTCATGGCATTCCACAACCATATAATAATAATCATAATGGTGGCATGATTCCCACTGTGGCACAAGAAGATGCCCTTTGGAGACGACAGCAATATGTGGGACGTCGCACTGGAAGGCGAGTCGTGCGACGGACTCAAAATGGAGGCACAGCATATCCAGAAATAATAATGCATCACGGAACAGAATTAACAGAAGAAGAGGAATCACCACCTCGAACGTCTGCAACTATCGTTCCGACCATGAGGCTTCTTTGGAAGCAGAACAGCGCTCTCCGCGGTGGTCTGGCTGTCATGATGGGAGAATTGTTGCACTCCTACAGACCTCTTTATTGGGCCAGTGTGGAAGCTTCGGGGCCAGCTTCGTACCGCAGTTGGCTCATATCCATGGCTATGGATTTGGTAGCTTTGAAATGCTGTAGTAGCCAGAATCACAATAATAATGCGGCAACCCAATCGGAATTGAGTCGGCGCAAAATGAGGATGCTGCTCTATTTGCTGAGAGCGCCAGTGTGGGATCGTTGGACCGGACCGGCATCGGATCGGGTGGAAGAAACATTGGAACGAGCCCCCTTGGTGGGAAGACTCATGGCATCCTACCTGCGAGATTGGCTGTGGCACATGAAGCACCCGCACGTCTCGGAAGAGGGGTAGGTAGGTAGGTAGGTAGACCTCTGTTGCCTCACTGGGAGCACAGCACGGGTGCCAACAAGTAAATAACTCAATCATTGGACGTTAAAACTAGATCAAATCCTACATCTCCAGACTGATCCAAGATGAACCTTTTTGCATTGCTCCTTTGTCTCGCCTTCCCGCAGGGAGATGTGAAAAAAGAAAGAATGGAGTGTGAAGAATCACAAACCCTGCTAGATAGATTTGTCTGTTGAATCAAAAGGGGTGTGAAAGAACTGTGACATGGTGCCTTTGTTTGTACATTCCGTTTTGAAACCTAGAAGAATTAACACTCAGCACTGGATTTTAACATTCCTTTTCACAGTTTTTCAATCAGTGTTTTTGCTATGGAAAACAGTGCTGTTTCAGTCCCTTTTTTGCACACTGCAAGCACCCCTTTGTTTTCAGCACGGGCAAACAGGGCACTCATCATGGAAGAGCTCTGCATCTGCACATGCTGTTAAAGAAAAGATCAAAAATGGACACATGTTAAAAAAAGGAAATGTGCCTTTGCTCTCCTTCTGTTCAGCACCTTTTTTTTCACACAAAAAGTTCTAGCTTTCACAGTTTTCACATTTCCCAGGTTCCACAATTGACAGGATGAGTTGGACAAGCAAGCAATGAGGGTGACGGGCAACAGGGAATGATGTCAGAGCAGCTTTTGAAAGGACATGCACCCTCTGAAGAGACACAGATTTCTTCAGTGCATGGGATGAAAACAGGGGAAATGGAAAGTTGCACCACAAGCAGGGAAGAAAGAGACAGGAATCAGACACGCCATGTCAAAGGGTGGTCTGAGGAAAAAGAGAGGAAACCAAATCACAGGTTGGTGTAAGGAAATGGTTGGTGCAGTGGTGGGCATGCCCACTGTTGTGTGTGCATTGCGGTCAACTACAAATCCTTGGCAACAAAAACATGGCAGGCAACTGAGAACGGAGAAGTCTGAACCATTTGTCATGTGTTGGTTCAAGGAGATGGCTGCTGCAGTGGCAACTGATTGTCCTCTTTCAGTGTTCACACTGCACGCCCGGTCAGCACTCACAAGTCCAGGCACCGGAAGCGACAGGGTGGGACCAACAAGTTGGGTTGAAAGGGAACTAGAACTGCACCATCGTGTGTGTGTCATTTGTCGCTTACTTGGTTGGTTCTCGGAAAGGACAGTTGGTGAGCCTCCAGTCAAGAAGTGCCGACTGCTTTCAAGAGCCCACCAACCAACCAACTGACCAACCAAATGGTTGCCCAACCAACCAGCAAACCAACTCACTGACCAACTCACTGACTGGCTTGCAATCTCAATCCCAAAGAAGAAGATCTTGAGCGGACACAACATTTTGTTCAAAAGAAAACAAATTGTTTAGAACCAGGGATGTGTGGAAGTTTCTGCACAATTTTGGATTTTTGACACTCAAATGGAACAAACTAAAAAAAAATCCAGCAAAAAAGAAGTTCACTCAGCAGCACTTCACATAGCAAAAAAACACACTTTTGGGAAACTCCCCCACATGGAGCATGCTGCACTCACTGTGATGCACAACTTGAGTGCATCATCAAAAAATGGCATGAAAGACTTGAAGACACCTCAAATGAGGTGCGCTGCAATGGAGGAAGGAAAAGAATCTCATTTTTTTGCATGCCAAAACAAAGCTAGCATGAGGGAAACAACATGGCTAAGTTTTTTAACATCACAATTGAAGGCATGTCAGAGTTGGTGAACCACCCAAACAGAGTTTGTTGCAATTTTTTTGGACAAAGCTGTTCATCACAATCACGCAGTGCAGACACCATCTGACAGCTCTTTTCCTTGTTTGGAGATGTGACTTCATGCCAAGCATTGATTTCATTCACAGAAGAAAGAAGAACTGCAGAGCTTGTTCAAAATGGGCACAATGATCTGGATGAATCTGGTTTCAAGAGGTTTGCCCTTTTGATTTGAAATCACCAGTTGCATGACTTTTTCAGAAATGAAGAAACACATTGGTTTTACACAGCGGGAGCCTCTGCCATTTGATAGCTGGCACTTTTGAAAGGGCTTGTGAATGTTGTGACAGTCATCTTTTTTGGTGAAGAGAATTTTTTTTTACCGGACTCACTGATTTGCTGCTGCTGGTTGATTGGCTCTTCGCGACAGAAATTCTCCGAAATAACCATTGACTTCTGCCAAGCGCCATCAGCATTTATGCCCGTCGACCGGACCAGAATGTCCTCTGGAATTCATATCACATGCTACTACTGTAGCTAGCTAGCTAGCTACTAGCTAGTAGCTAGATACTCAACTGTAGATAGAGCACTTCTAAAAATCTCAGTAAAAGTACAGTACTATACGTAGTGCTAGTACAGTACGTACCATAGTACTTATTGCGACAACATCCCTGCTGGAACATTTGATTAGCTAATGCTTCCGACTATTACTAGCCTAGTCTAATTGAAAGTTGCACAGTGCTTAGAAACAACAGCCACAACATAGCGGTGGATGGAAACAAATCTAACGAAACCAACTACAACAACAACGAAAAGGATAACGAATAAGCTCTTCTTTTCGCTGTATGCTTGTTGTTCCTTGGTTTTGCGATTGGAGGTAGGAATTCCATAGTGGTTTCCAAACCGGAAGATTACATTATTGCGAGTATACGAGAAACCAAAGGAAAGCACTTCAAGCCTTTCTTGGATATACTGTACATCTTCGATAACCTACTTTATCCTGTATATCAAGCTAAATATTATCAAACGATCTTTTGGCAACAGTATATCTAAGTTGCATCTCGTTTTATATCCAAGATATCCTCTCCCTGAAAATAAAAGCATACCAGCAAGATGGAGGATATCCAAGCAGTTCAACCGACAGAGCCTGCCATCGAAACGGTATCGGCACATACCACCCGACGGAGTTTTGGAGAGGCGCATGAACAGCAGCAGGAAAGCGAGCAAACGCCATCCATACCCAACTTTGCCCCTGTAAGAGCCAGCGAACCACCCCCAACATCCTTACCGACGCGATCACGATCTTCCGATGATGGTTCCACCTTTCCTGCCTCTATGCAGCAGCAGCAACCACAACAGCAACGTCGTGCTCGTGGATTGGCCGGAAAAAACAATCGCGGAGCCGGAAGCAGTGCCAGTGGTCATGCACCACAAGGAGTCGGAGCACCGGGACTCCGTCGTTCCAAAACGGCCGATGAAGCCACCTTTCCGAGTGGCATGCGTCGTCCCGCCGCCGGCGCCGGCGGGGCAGGAGGCATACGAGGAGCCGGAGGGATGCGACAAGGGCGCATTCGTGGATTGGCCAATAAAAGTTTACGCCAAGATTCCATGGGTGGCAGTAGTACGGGTGGCGGCAGTGTGGGTGCCCGGAGTCGAAGCAACAGTCGAGAGAATAGTCGTCTGGCGGCCATGGAACCATCGGCGACGATTTCTCGAGAACCCAGTGGAGAATTTAGTATGGATGGGAGTCGAAAGAGTATGGATGGAAGTCGAAATATGGATGGCAGTCAAAGTCGAGAATTTAGAATGGGTGGCAGCACTGGCAGTTTCAACAACAGTTTTAGTCTGCCAGAACCATCTGTGCCTCTTACTCTTCCCGGCGCTTCTTTGGTGCATGGTCCTCCTCGTCGTCATAAATCCGCAGAAGGAATTCCCAAAAAACAACGACAAGTTGACTTGGAAGGCGATAGTCTCAACAACAGTCGGGACTTCAGTCTGGCGGAACCATCTGTGCCTATTACGCTTCCAGGTGCATCTTCCGTACGTGGCCCTCCTCGTCGCCATAAATCTGGCGGAAGCGTCCCGACACAATCATCCCACGAACAAGCTGACGAAGATGGCCTGCGTAGGGGTTCCACTCCCATGCCGGGTGCCACTTCGGTACGTGGCCCCGATCTTGGTCGTGCCAAATCGACGGAAGCATCTGTCCAACGCGGATTGCGAAGTCGAAGTCCGACACGGAATGCTACGGGACTACGCAGTGTAAGTCCGACACGTGCCAAACCTCCTCCGGATGCTCCCGGTGCCACGGCTGTACGGGGTGGTCCTCGTCGGCACAAATCCAGTGAAGGAGTCCCTGACTATCAGAACGGTCGCAGTGGTCGAGGACTGGCCGGCAAAAGTGGTCATGACGAAAAGGACGCTACTGTCCAACATGGGTTGGCGACCAGACCCAGTGCCAAATACAGTGCGCGTAGTTTGAGTCCTGGGCCCACGAGAATTTCCAGACGCATGCGTGCGTCGGATACGAGCAGTGGGAGCCTCATAGGAGGATCCACCGTTCAAGTGGGAGCCTTTGCCGCGACGGGTGCTTTGCCCACTAAAGGGTTGTCTCGAAATTCGGGTATCAGCAGTGCCAACAATAGTGCGCACAGTGGTCATAGTAGCAAGGGCTACTACAGGAGTGGCAGTCTAACCCCAGGTTCCAGTTTTCATTCGGGTGTTTATAGCACCGACAGTGGGGCTCCCGGAGCCTTTGCGGGTCCTCCAAATGTCGCACAGCTGCCTGGGAAAAGTCTTTCGGGACACCGATCCTCCGGTACGATTGCCGCTGCTGGTGCTGGTGCTGTTAACGCAGCAGCAGCTAGTTCCTTTAGCAAAGATCAGAGTGGTCGCAGCGATTATGATTTACTAAATGAAAGCGTCAGCTCTTTTGCTGGGGATCGACTTCTCCACGGTGATGCCGATTTCGTGTATGGATTAGATGGGTCTGGTAAAGATCGGCCACCACAAATGCTCACAGTGCCAGAAACGCAGGTATCCCAGCATACACAGGAAGATTTACACAATTATGGCAGCAACGCAGAAGCAGAAGAAAGACACGACAACAATGCTCGTACAATGCCGGGAGTTGTCCCCATGTGTACAGATCCCAGATTGGACCGAAAATTTGATTTAAATTACAATAACAGAAGCAACCATAATGTTATTGGGAATAGCCGTGATGACACTGGTGGTGAAACTGAAATTGTTATTGGTGGCGCGAGCAATGGTAACAGTTATCAATACCCCCTTGCTTCCGGTACTCCCGCTGGTGTTGCTGCTTTTGGTGCAGCTGGCCATGACGGTTTGGACAATGTGCACGAATACCTCGATAACATCGGCTCCGAAAGGGATGCCATGAGGGATCGCTCCGATCACGCAGCCATGTCCGGTAGTTATGGAGCGCAGCCCTTATCATCCACACGGGCGGCTGCGGCGGCAGCAGTAGCAGCAGTAGCAGCAGCAGATGGTATCCGTCGTACTTCTGGCGCCTACAGTACTCCCGCCAGACCGTCTCTACCCGATCCCGTCACCACTGTTCCCGGGACAGCACATGTTGCCGTCTGTGTGGAAACCGCTATGAACGACCCCAACATGGATGCAAGTATGAATCAGATCGGAATTGATGAAATGGGTAATGCAGGTATTGCCAGGAAAAAGAAATATGAAATTCGTCAGAAACATAAAGTATGCGCATGGTTGTCCGCATTCTTGTTGGTTGCGATTGTGGCGGGTGTTGTGGTAGGCGTTCTTGTGTCAAAGGGTGGTGATAATGATGCGGTAGCGGCTGTGAATGAAGGCGGTGCAAATGTTACTGACGTTGACATTGATTCGGAAGACTCAAGTTCCGATGAAGATATCGTCGCCACTCGTCCACCAGGGGTGGATGCGGAGACGTATCTTCTCTCCACACTACCTGGAGCGACATTCGATGCCATTGGTGGTGGAGAATCCGGCGATTCACCGCAATGGAAAGCTTGGGTGTGGCTTGTCGCAGATCCTCAGATTGAACGGTATTCAGTAGAGCGTTTGTTGCAACGCTTTTCCTTGGCGACAATGTATTATGCTACGAATGGAGAGAGCTGGCCCAAAAAGGACAATTGGCTATCCTACGAACATCATGAGTGCAGTTGGAGCGAAGTAAAGAGGATGTGTGACGAAGGTACCGACCTCAGCAACGAGGAGTTTGACTTGGGAACGATTACGGAGTTGGATCTTTCTGAGAATATGTTGGATGGAAACATCCCGAGAGAAATCGGATTGATGTCCAAATTGGTAACGGTCACACTGTCCAACAACAACCTTCAAGGATCCATTCCTTCTGAGATAGAGAAGTTGTCTAGATTGGAAAGGCTTTACTTGCAATTCAATCAACTCACAGGGAGTATCCCTGATTTACGTGCTATGACGAACATGAAGGACATCTTCCTGGACGACAACAAAATGACCAACTCAATCCCTGCAGCCATTCTGGGTGGACAACTGAAGCAATTGAACCGTGCCCAATTTTCGGACAACCTCTTCACAGGATCGATCCCCGCTACTGTAGGCTCTTTGTCTACATTGGTTGTTCTTGCGTTGGATGGCAATGCTATCGTAGGGTCCATTCCATCTGAGCTTGGAGAAATATCTACACTGCGACAGCTAAGCTTACACAAGAACAAGCTCAACGGCCCGATCCCCTCTACTTTAAGTGGTCTGTCGTCTTTGGAAAGGCTCATCCTTCACACAAATTCGTTGACATCGACCATCCCAAAAGGTCTGACAACCAAATTGAGAGAATTCTCTTTGGACAGTAACGAGCTCACCGGAAGCATCCATACCGAGCTTGGCCTTTTGACAAATCTTGGGATGGTGTGGCTCTTCAATAACGAATTGACAGGCCAAGTGCCATCCGAGCTGGGGCTGTTGACCAAATTGGCGGTTTTGACCTTGGATCAAAATCCCTTGACAGGGAGTTTGCCATTGGAGCTGAATTTGTTGTCGTCCATGCAAAATTTTAATGTGTCCTTCACGCAGCTGACCGGCACGTTTCCAGAAGCATTCTGTGAGATTGAAAAACGAGAATACACTTGCAGCCTTGGTCTGATGTGTGGTTGCTGGTGCCCATGTCCACCAGCGGGTGTGTCAACAGGAGAGGACAATTCCACGCGATATTTGTATTAATGTTGTTGCATTGCTGGTCGCAGCGTAAATTAGGCAATGCCATCTTTATAAGATTTGTACAATTTTTTTTTGTTAGTAGTGTAAAGCGAAAATGCCAAAACAGTTCAATTGAAGCTTCTGGTCTGAAGCATAGCAGTGCATGTCCTGACCTCTTATTCAAGGGAGTAATGTGAATCCCAACAGCTGCTTTTAGAATCTTAAGTCTTGTCAAATTCATTTGGTCTAAAAGAAACTAAAAACGGTTGTGCCCTGGCAGTTGCAGCCACGGTTTTCAATCGCATTGCTGATCATCGAAGAACTGAAGTTTGGCACCAGTTTGATAGAAACTATGACATCTTCATGAATGTTAACCAGCAATCGCACAAAAACTGCACAATCATTTTTGAACTGCCCAAGCATTCATTGCTGGGTGCTTGAAAGCAACATACAGCTATGGCTCAAAATTTTGCTGACCTGGTGTTAATTGTCTGCTTGACAAGGCCAGAACACAAACTTGTGATGATTGCTCCAAAATCCCACCTTGAGACTTTCATTTGGTTTTCATTTGCACGTTTTGTGGTGAAGTGCCATGCTTTTGCATTGTGCAAGAAGTTGTGAGGTGTTTTTCCAAGAGCAGTTGAACAAGTTTGTTTATCTCAGTTTCTTTCGTTCTTAACCATCATCATTTAATTCCTCAAAATGAGACCAAACAAAGCAAGGCTCTCATCCATTTCATTTCTTTCATAGACAACAGAGAATCATGTCATCAATGTTGCAATAGTTAAAACACAGTAGTTTTTGTTAACTGAACTTGAGCTGAACAAACGCTCAATTGTTTGTTTCCCGGTGATTAGAAAAAGACACAACACACACCAAATGTTGTCAACAAACAGATTTAATTTTCTCTTCCTCATCCTCAGAACTTTCCTATTAATTAGCTCATGGTTTAAAGCATAAAAAGCAGCTTTGCCAAGATAAACAAAGTCAGTCATTTTGGTCATTGGTTTGTGATGTCACATTCTTGTGTTTGAATTCTTGGAAAACACATGTTTTTCTGCAATGGATGACATTATGGACACATTTTTATTTGGCATTTGGGGCTGTGCTCATTGTAACGGATACCACTTGCTACAAGGAAAACAAGGCACAAACCTTCATCATGTTTGTAAGGATGGAAGTGACTTAACATTTTTACATTGTCACAAACTCATCCATCTGAAAGCTGACATCAAGTGAGCCTCAAATGAGCTTCGAGAGTCTCTCCTGCTTTTTTTTTTTTGCTTTCTTGAGCAAGTTTGAGAAAAACAGCCAGGTAAGCTTCCAAACCAACTTTTCAGAGGGAACCTTAACACCCACAAGTGACTTGCTCAACAAGGTTGATAAGAACAGTTACCATCCTCGGTCAAGTGTGCGTGAGTGTTTATGATACCCGACTCACTCATCTTTTTAAAAACATTAAATCTTTCTGCGAAGTGGTGTTGTCGCACCGGTGCACACAGCAGGATTGTTCAGCACGTGTCGTTCGGTGCACGCTACTG
>Ga0163149_10001496_pt1 | contig 29924 bp, 19 predicted proteins | sample OliLakLV19MP5G1_FD_148604 | JGI IMG/M metagenome (GOLD analysis project Ga0163149, IMG submission 148604) | Freshwater microbial mat bacterial communities from Lake Vanda, McMurdo Dry Valleys, Antarctica - Oligotrophic Lake LV.19.MP5.G1 | ecosystem: Environmental > Aquatic > Freshwater > Lake >... | reverse complement strand
ATAATTGCCAAAACAAAGTATTTTTCCATTGCTATAAACAACGGAGTTGAAATCAGTTGTTACTCTTTCTACCTCAAAAGGACTTGTATTTGCAAAAAGATTTATTGCAAACATAAGAACGAAAACGAATGCAAGGATTCTATACATATATACCCCTAAATTAATGTTAATATAAGCAGTTGCAACTTACGAAAACTTAAAAATATTTCAAAAGTAAATCTTTTTGCAATAGCTAAAATCTAAATAACAATAAAACAACCAAAACACTACAGAGATTTTTTAAATTTTTGATTTTTTATAAAAAAGTTAACTTTCCCTCGTGTCAACTAATTTTGGCTTTCGGCATAAAGGTATATTTAGCTTGCTTTCAATGCATCTTTCTAGTAGTTTATAAAGCAAAAAAAAAGCCCTGCAATTTCTAGCAGGGCTTATATACTATTTAAGTTTCATTCCTTCGTCTAGCAGTTCGTTTACTTTCGCTATTGAGTCGAATTCGGCATAGAATCGAAATAATGGTTCTGTGCCAGATGGACGAATTAGTAGCCAACCGCCACCTTCCACAAAGAATTTATATCCATCTTTTCTATCGTGTTTTATTACTTTAAATTTGCCTAAATCTTTTGGATTTTTTTCACAAGCTGAAATAATTGCTTTTTTCTGCTGTGCAGTCACTTTCACATCACGTCTGGCATAGCGATGCACTCCAAATTCTTCGTCCAAATCTAAACATAATCTTTTTAGCGATTTTTTCTGAGTTGCCATTACTTCCAAAAGAAGCAATGCATTGAAAACACCGTCTCTTTCTGGTATGTGGAGCATTGTGCCAAGTCCACCCGATTCTTCGCCGCCGACTATGATTTTCTCGTTTGTCATTAGCTTTGAAATATATTTGAAGCCAACTGCGGTTTCAAATAAGTTTAGGTTCTTCTTTTCGCAATATTTATTCACCATTGAAGTGAGCGATACTGTTTTCGCCACAGAACCTTTTTTCTTTTTGACTTCGACCAAATATTTTAGTAAAATCATAAATATTCTGTGTGAATCCACAAAGTTACCATCTTCGTCCACAGCTCCTAATCTATCGGCATCGCCATCAGTGGCTATTCCAATATCGTATTTGCCTGAGCGAACAGTTCGCACTAATCCACCCAAACATTCCATTATAGGTTCTGGATGGTCTATATCGCCAAAAGATGGATTGAATTCATTGTGTATTTCTTTTGCTTTTGGCAGAATTTCTGAAAGTGAACCAATTCCTGCTCCGTGCATTGGGTCGTAAACAATTTTAAACCCAGCTTTATTGATTGCGTCTAAGTCAATTTTTTTCTTCAAGTAGCGTATGTAGGATTCTTTCGCACTAAACAGTCTGATTTGCTTCATTGCTATATAGTGATCAAAATCTTTATATTTCACACTTGGTGGTCTTTTCTCGATTTTCTTTACTATCACTTCCAAATCTGCAATTTGTTCTGGAGTGGCAGGCCCACCGAAGTCGCCTTTCACTTTGTAACCATTATAGATTGGCGGGTTATGGCTCGCCGTGATAACGATACCTAAGTCCGCACCTTTCTGTTTGGTATGGAAAGAAACTTGCGGAGTGGAAGAAACAGAATCAGTCAAATGCACAGTAATATCGTTGGAAGCTAACACAATGGCTGCTTCTTCCGCAAATTCTCTGGACATAAATCTAGTATCGTATCCAATTACAACAGCTGGTCTTTTGCCATCTGCAACAATTTTGTGTAAATATTTAGCAGTAGCCAATGCTACTATTCTCAAATTTTCGAATGTATAATCTCGTGCTATTACGCCACGCCATCCGTCTGTACCAAAAACTATCATAAAAAAACACGCTATTATTCAAATGGAGAAAAACCTGAGTAAATTGCTGAATCGCCAAGCATTTCTTCAATGCGTAGCAATTGATTATATTTTGCAACTCTATCGCTGCGGCTTGGAGCACCTGTTTTGATTTGCCCTGCCATTGTGGCAACTGCCAAATCAGAAATGAAAGTGTCTTCAGTTTCGCCAGAGCGATGTGAAATAATGTTGTTGTAGCCATATCGTTGAGCCAACGCAATTGTTTGCAAAGTCTCGGTTAAAGTACCTATTTGATTTACTTTAATTAAGATTGAATTCGCAACTTCTTCTTCAATTCCTTTTTGTAGGAATTCTGCATTAGTTACGAACAAATCATCGCCCACGAGTTGGATGTCGCCAAGCACTTCGGATAGTTTTTTCCAACCGTCCCAATCGTTCTCGGCTAGACCATCTTCAATAGAGTAAATTGGATATTTTTCGCAAAGTTCAGCATACCAATCAATCATACCAGCAGCAGATCGAGATTTGCCTCCTGATTTCTTGAAATGATATTTGCCTTTTTCGTACATTTCACTTGAAGCTACATCAAGTGCAAGCACAATATCTTCTTCAGGTATATAGCCAGCTTTTTCAATTGCTGATAATATTAAATCGAAAGCTTCTTCGTTTGATTTAAGCGATGGAGCAAAGCCACCTTCGTCTCCAACAGCAGTAGAATAGCCCTTGCTTTTTAGTACGTTTTTCAAGCTATGGAATATTTCCGTACCCATACGCAATCCTTCTCTAAAGCTTTCAGCACCAACTGGCATAATCATAAATTCTTGAATGTCCACTGTGTTGTCCGCATGGGCACCACCGTTTAAGATGTTCATCATAGGAGTGGGCAATAAGTTTGCACGAGTGCCACCCAAATAACGGTATAGAGGCATATTATAGAAGTTTGAAGCAGCTCTTGCAGTCGCAAGCGACACACCAAGAATAGCATTTGCTCCCAAATTAGATTTATTTGGAGTTCCATCTAACTCTACCAAAATAGTATCAATTTGTACTTGTTCTGTAGCGTCCATTCCTTCCAAAGCATCAGCTATCGTATCATTCACGTTTTCAACAGCTTTTTGTACTCCTTTTCCGCCATATCGTTGATCGTTATCGCGTAGCTCGTGAGCTTCGTGTTCGCCTGTGCTAGCTCCAGAAGGCACTGCCGCAGTACCAAAACTACCGTCTTCCAAAACAACTTCTACTTCGATTGTGGGATTGCCTCGTGAGTCCAGAATTTCTCTGGCTACTATATCAGCAATATATGATGATGAGCTCATTTTTATCCTAAATGTTTTTTTATTTGTATTAAAATTAATTCCCGATGTAAAGCATTTGCTCAGAAGCAATTGAAAAACATTGACATTTCATTTCGAAAATTCCAATAGCTCGGACTGTTCCTGTGGCAATATGTGTACTGCCTTTTATTTCAATATTATTGAATAGTACTTTTGTACTATTTTGAATATTGATAATAGATTTTCCATCGGCTATTCCAGTGAAAACCCAATTCAGTTTACCATCGGAATTGCTATAATCTATTTTAGCAAAATCAATTGCAAATAAATCGTTTGATAGAGTGATTTTTCTTTCTTCAGTGTTTGGCTTCAAAGTGGCAGAATTTGAAATAAATAAAGACTGTATATCAATATCAGAATTAACTACTATTATATCATTACCAACTATTATTACGTTGTCCTCAGAATTAGGCACTATGCCGCCCAGCCAAGTGCTTGGAGAATTCCAATCACCGCCACCACGGCTATTTGATTGTATATCCGAAGCTAAAAGATTTGTTATTGCCAAAAGCAAAGCAAACAAGAATATTTTGATTGATTTCATAAAAGTCATTTAAAAAAGTTTAAGTTATTTTAGTTGTCTATATTCAAAACTGTACCAGTATTTGCAATGATAATTTTAGGTAGTATTAGAATTAATCCTATCAAATGGAGCAAAAAGCTCATTTTCACATTTACTTTTTGCAAATGTGTCAACAAACTATTCTCAAATTAAAAAATTTATTCTATGTGTGGAAAATTATTTTGATTTAACTTAAAATTTTAGCTTGTCTATCTTTTTTGCAAGCTCAAAATCGAGTTCAGTTAGCCCACTTTGGTCGTGGGTAGAAAGGGAAATTCGGAGTTTATTCCAGCCATAGATGAACATTTCTGGGTGGTGGTCTGCCACTTCGGCAAGTATTGCTATTGAATTGACCAAACCGACAGCTGAAACAAAATCGGCAGCGACTATTTCGCGAACAATTGAGCCACCTTCTCTTGTCCAAAAGGGAAGGTAGTTCATTGCTTCAATAATTAGTTCTTCAGATGCTAATTGTGGTCGTGACATAGTTTTGTTTGAATTAAACGTGAGCTTTAATTTTATCAACGATGATTTGCTTTGGCACAGCACCAACGATAGTATCCACAACATTGCCACCTTTGAAGATAAGCAAAGTAGGAATAGAACGAATGCCATAGTTGATTGCTGTTTGCTGATTGCTATCAACATCCACTTTACCAACTTTAACTTTACCAGCATATTCGGCAGAGATTTCGTCTATCATTGGGGCAATCATTTTGCAAGGACCGCACCAAGAAGCCCAAAAATCTACTAATACTGGCTGTTCAGATTTGATTACTTCTGTATCGAAAGTACCGTCTGTCAAATGAAGAGTGTTACTCATTATTTCTCCAAAATTTAAAATTATCTTTTACAAAGTTATAAAATTTTTGCTTTAAAGTCTATTGGAAAATTAAGGACGATTATTTAGTTTTTATATTTTTTAGTGAGATTTGTTGGAGTATGTGCCAAATACTAAGACTTTAAGTGCAAAAAAGAAAGTTCAAAGCTGTGTAGGTGTTTTAAAAGGCCAAAAGAGAAAAGGAAAAGTTTATTGTGAAGCCCCACCTAAATCCTCCTAAGTGTGACTTAAGCCGGCATGAGTTGACACAATAAATTTTCAAATCCCTCTCAAATAAAAATAGGAGTTGAATAATTCCAACCCCTACTTCATAAAATTGATATAAAACTAGTTCTTACTTATTATCAAACTTGTCCATATTTTGTATTGCCATTAGTTCTCTCATTGTGCGAGACATACTATCGGTGCTACCGTCTAAGAAAATGATGTTTCCTTTGCCATTTTCAGCAAAATGTTTTAGCGACTCTGTCCACATAGAAAAAAGTATCATTGATGCGTCCAGATTAGCATCTTGCATTTCTTTTGCAGCCGAACTCATCCCTTTCGCCACTTCTTCTCTGAAAAGTGCCACACCTTGTCCACGCAATTGTGCTGCTTCTTTTTCCGCTTGTGCGGCTATTCGGATTGCATTTCCTTCGGCTTCGGCTTGCTTAGTTTTTGTGATTAGCAATGCCTGACCTTCATTTTCTGCAGCAGCTTTCAAATTATTCGAAGAAACCACTTGAGCCATTGATCTAATGATTGTTTCATCGAAAGTGATGTCATTAAGTTGCAAATCCAATAAATGATAGCCCCATTGCTCTAAAGTTGGGTCGAGATGTGCTTTAACATGTTCCACAAGTTCGCTTCTCACCGATAGAATTTCAGATTGCTTAATTGTTGCCACAAATGCTCTAATTGTGCCTTCCACAGTGCGGATAAGTGCAGACATAAAGTTGCGTTCGTCCACAAATTTGAAAGCAACATTTTTAATAGTTTCTTCTTGTTGATCAATCACCGAATAAAGAAGCATTGTTTTGAAGTAAACGTTTGCCTGATCTATAGTTATCGCTTGAAATTCCAAATCAGCCGAGCGATGTTGAGTTGAAATTTTCTTTAACACAATCTCAAAAAATGGGAGTTTGAAGTTCAAACCTGGGTACATCACTCTTCTATATTTGCCAAACATTGTTATTACTCCCACCGATGCTTGGGGGATAGTAGTAACAGATAGAAAACCAATAAACAAGATAATTGCTATAAAAATAAGATTTTCCATAAAGCTCCATTGTTTAATTTGTATGAAAAAAGTAGTTTTTTGTTTTAACTTTGCAAAATTTTAATTAATTTCTATTTCTTACTCAAGCCAAGTATAGAATTGATTTTTTTTATTCTTATGATTTCGGCACTTGATAAGTTTCAACTTACAAAATAATTTAAGCAAAATAAAGAACAAATAATGGCTAATCATCATTTTTTTAAAAGAATAAGATACAATTTTGACAATTTGATGTCCCGTGGTACAGCAGCTCCACTTCTATTATTGCTTTTGACTTTCGTTATCGCATTGATAATTCTTTCAATTGGTTTATTTTTCGTAAATGCAGTACCTGGCAATAATTTAAATGTAAATGGTTTAGATAGAACTAATAGCATTTCTTTTGTAGATTTGGTTTATGTTACTTTCCTAAGAATGTTAGATCCCGGAGTAGTTTCACAAGACCCATCGAGCAATGGCTTCAATTACTTTATGCTTTTGGCTACCCTTATCGGTGTAGTAATGCTCTCCACATTTATAGCGATTATCAATACTGCAGTTATGAATAGAATTGCAAATTTACGCAAAGGAAAATCATTTGTGGTTGAAAGCGACCATACAGTAATTTTGGGTTGGTCGCTGCAAGTTTTCCCAATTATTGCAGAGCTAGTGATAGCTAATGAAAATCAAAAAAACGCTTGCATCGTGATTCTTGCTGAAAAAGACAAAGTGGAAATGGAAGATGAAATTAAAGCAAAAGTTGGCGACACAAAAAACACAAAAGTAGTTTGCCGCACTGGAAGCCCAATTGACATTAAGGATTTAAGCATTGTAAATTTGAATAAAACTAAATCAATCATTATTACAGCCCCCGACAACAAAGACCCAGACTCTAATGTAATTAAAACTATTCTTGCTATTACTAACAATCCGAACAGAAAACCACTTCCTGAAAAATACCATATAGTGGCAGAAATCCGAGATCCTAAAAATATAGTAATTGCAGAAATAGCTGGTAGAGATGAAGTACAACTTGTTGTATTCGATTATCTCATTTCCCGAATCACTGCTCAAACTTGCCGCCAACCTGGTCTTAGTGTAGTTTTCACAGAGCTATTGGATTTCAGTGGCGATGAGATTTACTTCCAGCCTGAATCAAGACTTACTGGAAAAACATTTGTGGAAGCAATGTTTTCTTATGAAACCTCCACAATAATCGGTTTACGTAAAAGTGATGGACAACTTTTAATCAAGCCACCCTTTGAAACATTAATTGAAAATGACGATAAATTAATAGCAGTATCAGAAGATGACGACACTATTATAATGTCAGGTATTACCGACTTCAACATAGATGCATCATCAATTATGGAAATACCTATAGTTGTAGAAGCAGAACCAGAGAGTACACTAATTATCGGCTGGAATAGAAGAGCATCTTTAATAGTAAATGAATTAGACAACTATGTAGCCCCAGGTTCTAAAATAACTATTTTAGCAGAAGAATCAGACGTGGAAAGAGAACTTTCTAATAATTGTGCTGATTTGATTAATCAAACTGTTACTTTTTGGCTTGGCGACACCACTAATAGACGAATCTTAGACGATATTAACATACTTAGCTTTCATCACATAATTGTGCTTAGCCAAACTGAAACAGACGATGTGCAAGCCACAGATGCACGTACATTGCGTACTCTATTGCATATTCGTGATATAGCAGATAAAGATTGGGGTAATTTCTCAATCGTTTCAGAAATGCTTGATGATAGAAATAGAGAACTTGCCGAAGTTACAAACACCGATGACTTTATTGTCAGTGTGAAATTGGATTCATTAATGCTTTCTCAAATTTCGGAAAACAAAGAGCTAAAAACAATATTTGAAGATATTTTCAGTGCTGGCGGTCCATCAATCTATATACGACCAGCTGAAAACTATGTCGGGCTAAATAAAGCTGTGAATTTTTATACAGTTATGGAAGCAGCTCGCAGACAAAACCATATTGCAATTGGTGTGAAGTTACAATCAAATACTTCAAAATACGATACAGACCAAATGCTTTCGCATGGCGTGGTGGTAAATCCAATTAAATCACGCAATATCTTCTTTTCAGAAGGAGATAAAATCATTATTTTAGCTGAAGAGGAATGATAAAGAAACTAATTTTCAATGTTTTCTTTTTCCTCACTATGTCAATTGCTGAGCTAGATAGCCGTCAATTACAATATGAAAGAACTGCAATAGTTTTCCAAATGGATTACTTGCCTACTTATGGCAGACGCAGAAAACAAAAACGTCACTACAGTTACCGTTACAATTTGTAAAACAAATTAGAATTTGAATGAAGTTAACAATAACCATTATTGCCATAATATTTACATTTAGCTTTGCTGAAGCCCAAGTGTCAAAAGCAAAACCAACCAAAGATAGCATCAAAACCGATAAAAAGAAACATACACTAAGAGATAAGCTGATAGATTCGGCTTATATCAGTAAAAGCTACAAATCGGAAACAGAAAAAAGATTTAATGAAATATTATTGAAATCCTATGCTGAAAAGTGGAAACTACTTCCAATTGGTGAACGAATGGGCAATATTGGTATGCAACTATTGAATGTACCTTATATAGGTGGCACTTTGGAAGTTGTGCCTGAAGAATGTACTGTTGTTTTAGATAAACTAGATTGCGTTACTTATTTTGAAAATATATTGGCATTTGCTAGAATTTTGAAATACGACAATCCCACATTCAAAGATTTAGTCAATAGAGTGAGAGACACTCGCTATAGAAATGGAAAAGTGAGCGCTTATACATCTCGTTTGCACTACACCTCCGACTGGATTTATGAGAACACAGGCAAAAAGATTGTTATAGATATAACAAAAGATTTGGGTGGGATACCGTTCCCTATAAATGTTGGTTTTATGTCACAAAATCCAAAGTTCTATGATGCACTTAAAAAAGATCCATCTCTTGTTTCAAACATAAAAAAACAAGAAGAAGCAATAAATAAAAGAAAATATTACTATATCCCAAAAGACAAAGTCAAAGCAATTGAAAGCAAACTGAAAACTGGTGATATAATTGCAATTACTACAAGCAATAATGGATTGGATTATTCCCACACTGGTTTGATTTATAAAGATAGCAAAGGAGTTGCTCACTTTCTTCACGCTTCTTCAGCCAAAAAGAAAGTTACTCTCGATGTAACTATTTCCGAATATTTAGCAACTGTTAAATCCAATACTGGTATCACTATTCTCAGACCTCAATAAATTACCAATGAATAGTTTGATTTCAACTTTGAAAACATTCACAATCAGATTTTATTTATATAATTTGATTCAAGGAATTGAAAGAACTTCAATTTGGATTTTAATTATTCAATTACCTATCTATATTGCTCAAGCCGATGCCAAAGGTGGATTACACTGGTCTCACACAGAAAAAGGAGTGCTATTTGCAATCTGGGCATTGAGTCAGAATTTGACCACAATATTTTCAGGATATTATGCCGATAGATTTGGACGCAACATAGTAATTGGTATTACTGCTTTGCTATGTGGCGTTTTCATTTTCTCAATGAATTACTCAAATAGTTTCCTTCTTTTTGCAATAATGTTAGCTGCCACCGGCATTAGCTCTGGCTTTTTCAAACCTGCATTGCAGGGAGCAATTGCAAGCGAAATGAATGAAGAGAATTCAGCACTTGGTTGGAGCTTTTACACTTGGGGAATCAATGCTTTTATTTTTGCAATTGGTACACCACTTGCCATTTATTTGAGCAATATCTCATTTTGGTATGTGTTTACTGGTGCAGCTTTAGTACAATTGCTAATACCACTTACTATATTGTTATTTGTTAAAAACACGCCAACAATCTCAAATAAAAGCAAATTCCTTTTCAGAGATTTACTTTCAGCATTCTCAAATAAACAACTAAACTTATTTACACTATCAATAGTTGGCTTCACAATTACATATATGCAGTTCTATGAGAATTTACCTAACTATATATTTGATTGGATGAATACCAGCGATTTAGTAACCTATTTTGGACTATCTGGCGATATGGTGGTAGCAACTACTATTGGCAAAGTAGTCGCATATCCTTGGTTCTATAATCTTAATACTGGACTGGTTCTATTGCTATGTATTCCGTTTGCTTTTTTCTCTCGTAAACTAAATAGACTAAAATTGCTTTTAATTAGTATTTGTTTAGCAATTGCTGGACTGCTATTTTCTGGGTTAAGTGTAAACGGTTTATATTTAGCAGTTGGTATCATTATCTATACTCTGGGTGAGATGATTGCTAATCCTAATATCAACCGATATATTGCCAACTTAGCACCAACGGAAAACAAATCACAATATATGGGTTTCACAAGTATTGCTTGGAGCCTTGGGCTTGGTTTTGGAGCTATTTTTGGCGGAATGATTTACGATAAATTCGCCGATAAAAGTCAATTGGCATTACAATATTGCAATATGATATTGAATAAATTCCCCGCAAAAAACGATGCTTTGAATTTGATAATGACTACTAAACATTTAAATGGTGCAGATGCAACATTGTTGCTTTATTATGAATTTAGTCCTCAAGTTATTTGGTATATTATTGCAGCAATCGGTTTGATTTCCACTTTACAATTAATCTTCTTCTTGCAAAAATACAAATAATCAATTATTGCATTTTCAAGTAAGTATCTAATAGTTGATTCAGCGATTGATTCAATCTAGGTCCGAACCCTAAGAAAGCCAAATCATCTACCACAACTATTCTATTATTTTTAACCGCTGGAGTGGAAGCCACTCCTGGCAATTCCTTCAATCTATCCATTCCGCCAACTGATTCAATACCAGTGCGAGTTACAATTAATACATCTGGTTTTGAAGTAATAAAAAATTCACTCGTAACATTCTTCCAACCATCTACTTTTTTACCCAAGCTTTCACCACCTGCTAACTCTATCATATCATTTGCTGGGGTACCTTTGCCACCCAAATTCATAATTTTGCCACCTCGGAAATAAATAAAGATTGTCTTTTGCTTCTTCTTTAATCGAGCTACTTTCTTTTGTACCTCTTTGTATCCTTCGTCAAGTGCTTTAATTATCTCATTTCCTTCATTAGTTTTGCCTACTAATGAAGCAATGTCTTTTATGTTGCTTTTAGCAGTTTCCAAATTAAATTTAGCTGGAGTCTTATATACTTTCACTCCTGTTTTCTTAATTTGATTAAGTGCAAGTTCCGGACCAGTATCATAAGTAGCAAGTACTAAATTCGGCTTCAAAGAAAGCACTCCTTCCGCCGAAAGTCCTCTCCAATAACCAACTTTGGGAATTCTATTTGCTTCGGCAGGATATATGCTAGAAACATCAACTCCCACTATGCTAGAGCCCATTCCAAGTGCATAAATTGTTTCTGTAATTATTCCGCCTAAGCTCACTATTCGTAATTTTTGAGTTGTTTGAGTAGGTGTTGGTTTAGCTATTGTAATGCTGAAGCATACCAATAGAAGTAAAATTGAAATTGTTTTGTTTCTCATTTTATTATAATTGAGTGTATTCAAATTTTGGGTAACCTTTTTCAAGCTTACCATTGATATTTTTGTAGAAATCAATAAATCGTAGTTTGAAATATTTCGTTTCTGGATATAAATCTTCCACTTTTATTAAGTAAGTTTTCTTAGTATCCACTGTGAAGGATTCTACATCGAATTTATAGAATTTCCATTCGTAACCAATTACATTTCTATCTTTAATGAAATTATATTTCGGAATATCTTGTAGCTTAATATCCTCGAATTTACTCAAAGAATCAACCGTAGCTGAAACATATCTCGGATTAATAAACACACCCACTACAGAATATATCTCAAAGCCAGACACGTCGAAAAAATGAGTGTAGCGAGTGAAATGAATTTGCCAATCAGTAGAAAGTGGTTCAATGTTTTTGATAGAAATTGGCGACTCAAACGAAACAATTTGATAGTTCAATAATGGATTTTTTGGTACTTCCAAAGTATCATTATTTCTGCCGTCCAAATCTGCAACTCTAATCACATAGGTGTCATTGTTGTAGCTTATCACTTGTACTTTCTTATAACCCAATTGTCTGCTTTTCTCATTTATACCACGATTTACAACATAAACTAAATTCTTCGATGCAATTGAATTTCCATTCTTAATCCACCAGTCACCAAATGCAGTGGAATCCATATTCCCTTCTGGTCTTTCGTATTTGAAATTCAAGTCTTCTTTTGAAATTACTTCTTCGAATGTTTTATCTGCAACAGTTGCCGCCGACATTATTTTTGCATAGTTTAATATTATGTGATAGCCAAATTTATCGCACTCAAAACCTAAATCCCACTCAGTCAGTTTTGATTGAGCCAATGTTGAATCTGAAAAAAGGTTAAACCAACTTTGAGTAGAATAGAACTTATCTATTACTGCAATACCTTGGCTTAGCCCCAATTTACTTTTTGGAGAAATAGGAGAATCTTCAGGGAAGCAAGAATTTAGCAATGTTAGCACTGCAACAAATGCTATTATATTTTTTATTTTCTTTATCATAAGTTAAATTTCAAACTTGTGAAAACTGTTCGACCCCAAGCCACAGGCATACTTCCAGAGCCAGAACTATGAACGCCGCCACCTGATGCACCAGAATTTAACACATTGGAAACGTCAATTAAATTCTTCGCACCTAGAGTAACTTGTAATTGTTTGTCAAAAAAGCTTTTAGAAACAGAAGCATCGAGCAAGTGATAACTATTTATATTAAATTCTCTTACAGTGCCATCTAAATCTACACTAAAGCCAAGCTGACGAGCTGAATACTTATAGTATATATTTAACTTAGCATCAACTTCTGGCAAATCATAATTTATATTCGAAGACACTTCAGCAACAAAACGGAAGCCTGAGAATGTAGAGCTTTCGTTCATTTGAGTATTCCTTCCAATGTAATTCATACCAACGCTGAAATTCAAATTATTAAGAATATATTTCACTTGAAATTCCCCACCTGCTGTTTGATACGAACCAATATTGATATAAGAATATAGATTGTCTCGGACGTTTGCCAAAGTGATTTGATTGTAAATGTTATTATAAAATACCTTTGGCTCAAAAATGTAAACGCTACTATCCCTTTGCAATGTCAGGCTATAAGACATATTCATACTATTGCTAATTTCCGCTCTCAGATTTGCATTTCCTGTGATATTGTGATTTATATCCACAAAATAAAAGAAAAGCTCCTTAAGTGATGGATTTCTAAATCCACGCGAATATGAGAATCTTAATTTGTTCTGTTTGTCGAATTCATACTTCATATTTATAGAAGGAATAAAAATCACTCTTGCATCGCCGAATGAAATTCCTTTAGCAAATGTATTGAAACTAACTCTGGCAGCTGGTTGAATAGTTAAATGTTCGAAAGGCAAATATTGAACACTTGTGAATAAACCCATATCTTTAAGAGTATTGGTGTCACTTGTCAATCTAGCACCTTTAGCAAAATCATAATTAAAATCTATACCAGATTGATAGCTAAGGTTTGGCAAAAATCCATCGCTTGAATAAGTTGCTCTGAAGAGAAAGTTATTAAATATTGCTGTATCTTGATCGTTAGGGCTATTAGTTAAAATATCTTCAAGAGTAACCAAATCTTTCAAATAACTAGTTTTGTGTCGCGTATAATTTGAATAACTTAGTGTCACATCCATAAATTTATTATTCGATATTTCACCTTTTGCGAAAATTGAATTTGTAAATCTATGAGTTTTATATGTATCGTCGAAAGCAGTTTCAAAGTATGGCTCTCTTGGGTTTCCTCTGTTCAATATTTTTTCATAAAAATATCTACTCTGAGCTTTCATTATGATTTTATCGTAAATATAACTATAACTCACATCACCGAAAAGTTGTTCTTTAGGCTTCCAAAGCTGGCTTCTAGTAGTATCAATTGGAGAATAACCATCGAAGAAATATCTACCACCATTTAAATTGATTTTACTATCTTCACTTAAACTTTGGCTTATATCACAATCGAAATTGTAATTCCCAACTGACTCATAAAAACTATTAGCACTAAATTGTGTCTTTGTGCTAAAAGTATTTTTAGTAATAATATTTACTACACCACCAAGAGCATCAGTTCCATATATTGTGGACATTGGACCTTCCACAATTTCCACTCTTTCCACGTTGTTCAAGTTAATTTGACTAATATCTATATTCCCATTTTGTCGCCCTATCACAGGCACGCCATCAATCATTATCTTAACGTTCTGCCCACTCACTCCATTGATACTCATACCTGCACCAAGCACATTATCTTGTTGAACTTTTATATTTAATTCATTGCTAAATAAGTCTCGTAAGTTATTTGCTGCTTGTGCTTGTATTCTATCTTTGCCAATTACTTTCACTGGGAAAACAGAATTTTGTGAAGATTGTGGTGTAATTTGTCCTGTTGTTACCACATCTCTCATCATAACAGAAAATGGGTGCAATTGTATATTTTTTGTTGTATTGCGAACTATTGTATCTGAAAATACTTTATATCCAATATAAGAAATAGTTACTTCGCAATTCTCATCAAAAGTAAGATTTGCTATTCCTTCTTTGTTTGTTCTGAGTGTACGCACGGAATCCTTGCATTTTCCATACAAGCAAATCACTTTCACATTTGCAGAAATAATAGGTTTATTACTTTCTGCATCGATTACTCTAATCGTACTTGTTGCAAAGCTAGCTTCACTGCCAAAACAAATGACAATAATAAGTAATAATATAATTTTTTTTGTAGTTCTCATATAAGAAAAAAATGCCCAAAACTATTTAGCTTTGGGCAAATTCATTAAATCTGTTGTTTATCTTACGATAAATTTAATTGATGAGTTTTTCTGATTTTCAAAAACAACCCAATAGATGCCAGTACTCATATTTTGAGTTGGCAAAGCTACAGCTTTGAAATCTTGATTAGTTGCAAAGCTATATTTTGCAATAGTTTCGCCAAGCACATTTACTATGCTAAAGTTTGCAGCCAAATCATTAGCTTTAGCAGAATAAATCAAATTGATGTTTTCGCCTTGGTTTGCTATAGATGGGTACAAAGCAAAGTTTGTCAAAACTGGATTTTCTTCTACAGAATTGACAATCACTTTTTCTTGAGAGAAAGTAGAAGAAACTCTAGTGCCACCAGAGAAACTAGTAAAACCTAATTTATAGATATCGCCAGAAGGAATACCTTTGTTGTCAAATTTTTGAGCGAAATAAATACTTGGTTTGTAAACATAAGAGAAAGTAGCATTTACGAAAGTTTTCCAATCGTCGCCAATTTCGTTGATTTTTCCACCAAATTTTTCGTTTGTTGGAGTTGCTACAGTTGCGAATTGAACACTATCTACTTCTGCAATTCTAATCCCACCAGTAATTCTAGCAGAACCTCCAGCCGAAACAGGGCGTACATTTTGACGCATACCAGTTAAAGAATACCAAGCGAAGCCACCTGTAGGAGCTGGAGTTCTACCAATATATTTACCCCATACCAAATCCCAATTTGCAGCATCTGGCTCTCTATCGTGCGTTTTTTCTGCTTGCAATGAATAGTAAACGAACATCCTATTACCGAATGCTTTTTTATCTATTTCTACAGTTTTAGGGTTAGTACCATCAATGTTAGCAAATTTGAAAGTATATATGCCACCTAACATAGATTCTATTGTGATTTGTTTGAAACCAGCTGTAGTTTTTATTACAAACAATTTAGTACCTAAAGTGCCATGGGAAGTCATATCATAAGCACCCCAACCGTAATCTCCTGTACCTGAATCAAAACCATCTAATCCCAAATTGAATGCACCAATATTGAAAGTAGTATCGGAATTATACAAAGACTGCCAAGAGCTTATCCCTGCTGTATCCAATGGCTTTCCGAAATCATCAATGTTTTTAGTTGGCACTTGCCAAAGTGATGCCAAATCATTGATACGAACACCTGCGTCCATTCCTGTCATAAAAGCTAAATCCCATTTTGCAACAGAGTCTGATTTCACAATACCAGTCTCGAAATTATAAAATGTAGATACAGCACCATTTGGAGCTGCAATTTCTATTGTTTTCACTTGAGCATTTGCTGTAGCAAAGCTAAGCAAACAAAAAGCAAAAACTATATTTTGTAATTTTTTAATCATTACTAAAAACCAATTATTTTTTAAACATCATTTTTTTATATACAAAATTAATTAAAATTATATGTACGACAATTTTAATCGTATTAGTGTATTCACAATGTTGCTTGATTATATTTATTGTTTCACAATCAAAAGAAACAATCACAAAAATATAAAAAAAAAGACCCGCCTTTATTGAGGCGGGTCTTGTTAAAAAATGACTTACGTCAAGTTTTTTATGTATCTTATTTAACAACTACTGCTGTAAGCTTAGCTTGAACACCAGCTGCATTAGCCAAGATAAAGTATGTGCCAGAAGCAAGATTAGATGTGCTTAAGTTCACATTGTATGTGCCAGGCATATAGTTTGCATTAGCCAAAGTTCCAACGATAGCACCACTTGCATCAATCAATTTGATGTTTACGTTTTGCTCGTTAGAGCCACCAACAACAAAATTAACAGTTGAGTTATCAACTACTGGGTTGTTGCTCAATTTAGCAGTAAACACACCAAATGTACCATCTTCTACGCTATTTACAGGAGCTGTTTTACCAGTCAAATTGATAGTAACTTCTGGAGTTACTTTATCGTTTGTAGCGAAAGTAAAGCTTTCGATGTATGATTTGTTAGCTACTTTTGGAGCCCAAGTTACTCTCATTGTAGTAGAAGCACTTTTCTTCAAAATGATTGGGTATGTATTGCCATCTGAAAAAGTAAATCCAGCATCGCCAAAAGCAAATTCTGGTTTTTGTATTTGCAAATCAGCAGTACCTGTGTTAGAGATAGTTAATACTAAGTTATGATCTATATTAACTTCTTTTTCAACACCAAAATCTAATTTAGTACCCGAAGTAGTAACTATTGGCACTGGAGTTTCAGTAACTGTACCAGTCAACCAATCCATAATTTTCTTAGTTAAGATAGCTCTTTGAGTTTCGTCAGCATAAGAGAAAAGGTCTTGATTTAAAAAGACTACTCTTGTCAAATCAGTTCCTTCCATTCTAAAGCCAATACCACCTTCAGTTTGACCATCAATATTTAAGAATTTAACTGCTTTTGAGCCATTGCCTTGAGACATTGTTAAAGGATAGAAATTACCTTTTTGAGGTACATTAGAAGCTTTAAAGCCATTACCAATTGGATCTCCAGAAACACCTGATACATTGTAAGTATTAACTTTAATAATATTTGCAGCAGTAGATGTAAATCCGAAAATGTTAGTAATGTTGTTTGCAATAGGAGTTTGAGATAACATCATGTTAGAAACCAAGTTGCTACCGTGAAGGAATAATTTAACTCTTTTATTAGTGAACAATGCAGCTAAACTATTAGCAGTACTTTGATCCAAAGACATATCAGAACCTGTATTTGCAACTGCAATTTTCAAACTAGTAAGAGTAGATAAAGAAGCAGCAGTTTCTTCAGTAGTCAAAGTTGTGAAACCTTTGTAGTCGTCAAGACTTTCCAATATTGGAGATAAGTCAGACATAGAAGAATAATTGAATACAACTCTTTCTAATTCTTTAGAAATTACAGTTAATTTAAATGTAGATGGTTCGCCAACTGTTGGAGTAATTGTAACCATTGCATCGCCAATACCTAAAGTAGCACCTGGAGTAACAATAATTTTGCAATTTGCAGACGCACCGCCAGCAGCTGTAACAACAGCTTGGTCAACAACAGCTTTCCAATCTAATGGAGTTCTACCAGACATTTTCACAGAAACTGCAAAATCTACTGGTCCGTTAGTTAAGTTTTTGCAAGTCCAAGATTTTTCAGAGTTGTTATTAGTGGGAGTAACTACAATATTTGCACCAGATCCCGTGATTGAAACTGTAGGAGCTACTTTTGTACCATAGTTTGAATTAATTATTGCATTTCCAGTATAGTTTGCACTTGAATTACCCAAGTAACCAATAACTTTAATGTTTTCAACTCTCACACCAGGAGCAAGAGCTTTTGAAAAAGATCTTGTATAAACTTCGCCAGCTTTCAAAGTCATTGGCAAACCAGTTGCTTCTCCCAAATGTCCACCCATGTAATCTCTCAACACCTCTTGGAATGTCATAGAAACTAAGCTAGATTTGCTGTACCAAGGGTGAGACTCATTGCCAGCTCTACCAGCATAGTAATTAGCTTGTTTCCAAGCATTTGTGCTGTTAGCAGGAACAACTTCGTTTTCAATAATTATTGCATTAAAAACTGTTTGTGATTTAACATCAGCCAAAATAGTAGCTTTAACTGTAGCAGTCAAAACATTTGTAGCCGGATCAACAAAGTATGTTACGTCTATATCTGCAGCAGGGCTATTTTTCAATATTTGAGAAGCTATATCGCCCCAATCGCCACCTTTTTCGTCATAAGCACCTCTGTCGATAGCTACTAAAACAGATTGACCTTTGTTTATTGGACTCCTATTTACCATACCATTTGGATAGCCACCAACTTTAAAAAATTGTGCTAATTTTTGTTCATGAGCGGTTGCCATAGGGTCACCATTGTGAACCATAATAGGAATAATTTTATCAGCTCCATAAACTGAAACCATATCTTCCACGTTCTGGATTCCGCCTGGGCACCAGCCGCACCAAGTACCAGTAAATTCTTCAACGATAACACGTTGAGTTCCAGCAGCATTTGCATTTTGCATTGAGCCGAAAGTAAGAGTTAGCATCATTAGTGCTAAGAATAATTTAGTCATTTTATTCATCATAAAACGTCCTTTAAGTTTGTTTAAAACAAGTTTATTTTTAATTTGAGTACATTTCCAAAATCTAATAACAATTTGAACAGACAAAAAGTTACACTTTTTTTTGAATTAATTATAATTCACACCTACAAATTGTGAAATAATTGTTAATTCGCAAAATTATATTTTACATTTTTGTCAAATAATTGAAATTTCGTTTAAAATTTTAAGAATAGCACTTATATTGAAACTATTCAGTGCCTCTTCTAGTAAGTTGCATTTGGCAAACAAGAAGCTCTCATTTTTTGCCGTAGCAAACAATCTAATTTCAATTGTCATAGCTTTAATTGCTTCTAAATCAATTGTTTGCTTGTAGTTTTCAGCATTGCTGGTAAATTTTAATTTAAATAATTTTAGATTTTCTTCTGAGCTAAATTTCCAATCTAAATTCTTAAGATTTTCAATTATTTCAACTATTTCAATTCCATTTTCAGTCTCATCACCTCTATATTTAGCAATGGCATCTAAAAGCTCAGCTCTAACTATTGGCTTAGTTACTATTCCGTTGAATATTTTTTCAAATTCTTTCAAATCGTCTGCCATCGCATAAGCTGTTAGTGCAATTATTGGCATTTTATCGAATTTTACATCTTTTCGAATTTGTCTTGTTGCTTCAAAGCCATCCATCACCGGCATTTGAATATCCATTAGCACCAAATCGTAATCAGAATTTTCTGTTAACTCATCTAAAGCAAGTTGTCCATTATTTACCATTTTCAAGCTTAGATTAGTAAATGCCTTTAAAAATCCTTTCACCACCAGCTGATTTGCTAATGTATCATCTACGACTAAAATTTTAGAATTTAAATATTTATGATCTTTTTTAGCAGTGACTTCAATTTCTTTTTTCTCGTAAATACTATTCAAATATACAACATCTTCAAGATAAACTATGAATTTTGAACCTACATTCATTTCGCTGCTAAGTTCAATCTTGCCGTCCATCATTTCGGCCAATCTTCTTGTAATTGTAAGCCCAAGACCTGTGCCACCATATTTTCGAGTAGATTGTTCGTCCTGCTGGCGAAATGCATCGAAAATTAATTTTTGCTGTTGTTCGGGTATGCCAATTCCAGTATCTTCTACTTCAATAATTAAGTCAAGCATTAGGTCAGTTTTTTGTTGCCTTTTGAAATCAATATTAAGTGCAACATAGCCACTATGTGTAAATTTAACAGCGTTACCCACAATATTAAACAAAATTTGCCTAACTCTAACTTCATCAATAAACAACATTTCAGGTAATTCTTGATTTATATTGAGTTTGAACTCTATCCCACTTTCTTTACATTTAATTGAGAATACTTGTTGAATATCGTTGCACAAGCTCCTAATGTTTGTTTGCTCTTTCTTAATTGTCATTTTCCCTGCTTCTATTTTAGAGAGGTCAAGTATGTCATTAATCAAAGTTAAAAGTGATTTCCCACTTGAAATAATTCCGTTTGCAAATTCCTTTTGCTTTGGCTCCAAATTCTCGAATTGCATTAGCTCAGCAAAGCCAAGTATAGCATTCATAGGTGTGCGGATTTCGTGGCTCATATTTGCCAAGAATGAACTTTTTGCTTGATTTGCTGATTGAGCTTCGTCCATTGCTTTTTTCAAATTCTCTTCATAGAGTCTTCTTTGGGTAACGTCATAGTTAACTCCAATTATTCTTATTACTTGACTATTGTCATCGAGAATTACTTTAGCTTCTGTTCTTATGAATCTTTGTTTCCACTTATTCAAGTTCTGATTAGTATTAATAATACTATATTCAACACTAAAATCTTTGCCTTTTTTAATTGCAACGTTTATTGTTTTTGAAACATAATCCCTTTTTTCAACTGAAATATAGCTAATGAATTTTTCAAAAGTGTTATCGAAATCTTCATTAATTACTCCAAATAATTTATAATTGGACTCATCCCAAATAAGCTCTTTCTGAGCTAAATTCCAATCCCAAATACCAATACTTGTTCCAGTGGTAGCTAACCTAAGCCTTTCCGAAGATTCAAGCAATTGAAGCTCTGCTTCTTTCTGCTTAGTTATATCATCTGCTATAAATAGTATTTGAGTTGGAAAATCATTGTCGTTTCTATCGAAAACAACTTCTCTTGATTGCACCCAGATATATTTCCCATCACCATTTAAAAGTCTGAATTGCGAATATCTTATTTCATTTTCTTTTAGATTGTGATATTCAGGCAGAGCATTGATAAAGATATCTTTATCATCTGGGTGAATAAACTGAATTAATTCAAACTTTTTAGGTTTTTTAGAAAATTCAGTATATTTAAGATAATCTATAATATCCTTATTTTGATATACATATTCCTTAGCTTTTAAATCATAAATATTAATTAAGCTAGGAGTTGTATTGGAAATACTCTCAATAAACTTACTGTATTCTCTTAGTTGGAATTCATTTTTTTTTCTTTCTGTAATATTTTTGGCAAAAATAGTAGAACCAATTATTTTGCTGCTCTCATCCATAATAGGATTGAACGTTATCTCAAAATACAAATCATTGCCTTCTACAGGAAAGTATTCATCAAAATTGTATCTTTCGCCATTATTAGATCTGCTATATCTTTCAGTCCAAATTTCTTTCAGTCCATAAGGCAAATAGTCTATAATTCGCATTCCAATTTCTATATCTACCCCAAAAGATACTTTAAAGTCTGTTTTAAAGTTAATATTAAAACTCAAAAGTCTATAGTCTAAATCTACTGACCAAATGCTATCATTTGTATTCTCAACTAAAGAACGAATGTTTGCAATTGCATTAAATTTTTCTGCAATTGCATTTTTTTCGAGAGAAATATCTTTTGCTATTCCTAAGAATCCATTAATATTATTTTCAGCATCTCTTAGTGCAGAAATACTAAGAATTACTGGAATATGCGAACCATCTTTATGAACATAAGTCCATTCATATTCATTTTCAAGCCCTAGTTTTGTTTTTGCAACAAATGTATCAAATCCAATTTCAATATCTATTCCCAATTCTTTAGAAATTTCTTCTGTCCTAGCAAATACTTCGTTTGGCAAATGGAAAACTCCAGGCTTGCGAATGCCAACTAATTCCTCAGCTTTATAGCCAAGTAGTTTTTCAGCTGCATTGTTGTAACTTATTATTGTTCCGTCTGTATTGGTAGCTATTAAAGCATAACTTGCATTATCAATAATTGCTCTTTGCAAACTTTGGACTTTTGATAATTCATTTGCAATTTCAATTTTTTGAGTGATATCTTCAACAAAACCTAAGTATCCATTAAGTTCATCATCATTAAAAACTTCTACAGCAGTAACCTCTACCCAAGATACTTTATCTTTTTTATCAATAAATCTATATTTATGTTTAAATTCAAAATTAGTTTTTTGGACAGCTTCTGCCCAAAGCTCAAAGATATTTTGTTTGTCGTCGTGATGCAATGCTGAAACCCAGCCCTCGCCTAAAGCTTCCTCTAAAGTTAAACCAGTAATTTCTTGATATTTTTCGTTTGTATAGGAACAGTAACCTTTAACATCTGTTAGATAAATACCAAAAGGAGAATTGCTAGAAATACTTTTAAATCTTTCCTCGCTTTCTTTTATTAAATTCTCTTTTTGAATTCTATCAGTTATATTGGTAGTAAATATTGTAGCTCCAATCACTGCTTCATCTTTTATAATTGGATTTAACGTAGATTCGTAATATGACTTAGATTCATTTAATTCAAATTCCTGAATACTAGAAAAAGTCTCCCCTTTTAATGCTCTACTCAAATTAGAAATAATACTATCGGTATAATCTTTTGGCAAGGCATCTTTGATATTCGTACCAGGCAACAATTCTTTGCCTATTAATCTTTCGACAGATTCAGAATGGCTTTTATTAAAAGCAGTATAATTGAAGTTATTATCTATAGCATAGATAGAACTTTGAGTGTTGTTTATAATTGAATTTAATTTAAGAACTGTTTCAATTAATTCTTTTTCATTTCTTTTTAATTCTAATTCAGCTAACTTTTCGTTGTTGACATCTTGGAAAACCCCCCTAATTTTAGTTACAGCACCCTTTTCAAAAATAGGATAGCCAATAGCTCTAACCCAAATTTCATTTCCTTTTTGAGTAATAAAAATCATTTTATCATCGAAGCTATGACCTTCAAAAATAGCCCTTTCTACTCTTTTTGTAATCAAATCACGATAATCTGGATGGTAAAAATTAATTCCCTCTGCAATATTTGGAACAAAATCTGCACTAACTTCATGTATTTCTCTTGTTACTTCCGACCAATAGACAGTATTCGCAATTAAATCTACCTCCCAAGAACCAATTTTGGCTACTTTTTGTGTTTCTAATAATATTTCTTGAGTTTTGTAGTTTTCTTTTTCAAAAGTTTCTCTAATCTCGCTTTCTCTTTCTGCCGTTATTATGGCATCTGCAAGCTCAAAATTTTGCCATTTTAATTTTTCCAAAGATTCAGCTAATTCTAACTCAAATTTCTTAGTCTCGGAAATTTTATGCTGAATAGCTATAAAACTTACAAATTCACCATTTTCGTCAAATATAGGAGAAGCATCTATATTAATCCAGTATTCACTACCGTCTTTTGAATAATTTAAAATGTCAACTTTAAATGGCTTTCTATCAGAAAAAGCATAACGCATTTGGTCTATAGTTTCTTGATTAGTTTTATCGCCTTGCAAAAAGTCGCCTGGCTTTCTGCCAAGTACCTCATCTAAACCATAACCAGTTGCTAACTCAAATCCTCTATTTGCCCATACAATCTTGCCCAAAGCATCAGTAATGACTACTAAAGTAGTTTCATTTTTTGCTAAAAACTCTAATAAACTGTTATTTATATTTAAAGGAATCATTTGCTTTCGAATTTTTTTGATTGAACTTTTACTTAAGTACAGCGTTCGTGAAAATAAATTGCCTAAAAAATCTTAGATTGCAAAAGAAAATATTCACTAAATAAAAATAATCTCTTAAAAATGGAAATGATAGAAGAATATCTGAAAATTCAGAGTATGCTATTCAAAGCACACCCTTGGCACGGACTCAGCATTGGAGAAAAAGCTCCAAACATTGTTACTGCATATATAGAGCTAGTGCCTGGCGATACAATCAAATACGAACTCGACAAACAATCGGGCTTTTTGAGAATAGATAGACCACAAATTTATTCTAACATTTGCCCATCTCTTTATGGAATGATCCCACAAACTTACTCTGGCAAATCCGTTGCAGAATATTGCAACGAAAAGACTGGCCGCACCGATATAGTTGGCGATTGCGATCCAATAGATATATGTGTGGTTACTGAGAAAATAGTACCAGCTGGAGATGTGATTCTTTCTTGCAGACCAATTGGTGGATTCCGAATGATAGACGGTGGTGAAGCAGACGATAAGATTATTGCCGTAATGAATGACGATGCTGTTTACAACGAACGCTATGACATTTCTGTGTTGCCAAAAACAGTAATCAATAGATTGAAACACTACTTTTTGACATACAAGCAATCGCCAGACGCAAAAGAAGCCAAATGCGAAATTACACACGTTTACGGTAGAGATGAAGCTTATGAAGTGCTTCGCCGAGGTTTTGCCGATTACAAAGAAAAATTCCCCGACTTGGTGAAATATCAAGAAATTATCAGCTCTAAGTAAACTTATATGAAAAGCTATCGCAAAGAACTTACATTTAACACAAAAACTCGAAGAGCTTATATAAACATTACTCGTGATGTCGAAGAAGCACTTCGAGAAAGTGGTATTAAAGAAGGAATGGTTTTGGTTAATGCTATGCACATTTCGGCAAGTGTTTTTATAAACGACGACGAATCGGGATTACACCAAGATTTTGAAATTTGGTTAGAAAAATTAGCCCCAGAAAAGCCCCACTCACAATATAGGCATAACAGCTTTGAAGACAATGCCGATGCCCACTTGAAAAGACAAATTATGGGCAGAGAAGTGATTGTTGCCATTACAAATGGAAAACTAGATTTCGGACCATGGGAACAAATCTTCTATGGCGAATTCGATGGCAAAAGAGATAAAAGAGTCCTTATAAAGATTATTGGCGAATAGCATAAATTTCCTACATTCGCAAACATACCAAAAAAAAGCTCTGCTACCTTACGATAGCAGAGCTTATCATTTAAACTAAACTATTACTTTCTTTTTTTTACTGAGCCATTGGATTGAATACCGCACCTGAAGCTTGTTGTTGAGGTCTTTGTTGCTGTTGGGCATTTGCTTCAGCAGATAACTGAGCAAATTTAGCTCGCATTTCTGCAATCGCACCTTCTTTATCGTAAGCAACTCCAGCTTCTTTCGAAAGCTCATCTCGGAAGTAAATAATAAGTATCATTTTTTGTGCATTTTCGCCATTGAAATTAGCTTTAATTTGAGCCAACAAATCATCTGTTTGCTTGATTGCAGCCAGCACCCCTTTTTTAACTTTAGTATCAGTTATAGCTAATTCATCAATTTTGAATTCAAGTTCTATTATAGAACGGTATAAATATTCCGTTTCATTTTCTGGAATTCTATTCGCAGTTGATAATGCTTTTTGCTGTGCCAATAATTTAGTAATTAATTGTCTCGCACCTCCAAAATCGCCTTTCATTTTCATCATATCCGCTGCATATTTATTCGGGCCATACATTTGTCCACGCAATTCAAATTGGATATATTGATTTTTCGGGTCGAACGTAATCATAGTGCTTGCAGAAGCTATTCCCAAATCGCAATATTTTAGCATCATTGCTTTATTGCCAATTTTATCATAAAGCAATGCAATTTTATGTGCTTGATCGAAATTCATAGGGAATTGCTTAGTTGAAATATTCTGGTCTAAAATATTCAATATTTTTTCAACTTTTGCTTTATCTTTGCTAGTAGCCCAGACTGCACCTGCATAGCCAAGGTATAATGAACGGTAAGTATTAGTAAGTCTGCGGTGAACAGGATCATAATACACTTTCATATTATTCAAGTTGCGTAATTTAAATCCGAATTTTGGAGTAGTGCTAAAGTTTTCTGTATTGTCTATATTCAGCAAACATTTATCCATAGTTGCAATATCCACAGGTTTGTCGCCAGTTTCCACTTGGTTTTTCTGTTCTACTGGGCAAAGTCTCCAAGCCATACCTTCTAACCTAAGGAATCTATCTAATCCAGCAAAAGCATCGCTACCCATAGTATTTGCGAAATACATTGGTCTTTCAAATTTAGAATTTACTATTATGTCTTTAATTACTTTGTCTTGCACTTTTAGCAAATAACTATCTTGGTCGTAGAGAGAAGTTACAAATTGAGTTTTAAATATGCCTTTGTTTATAATAGCACTATCTTTAGTGTATTTAGCTAAAATTTCTTTTCTAACTGGCACTTCTAAAATCACTGGCTTATCTTTAGATACAAATTCATAGCTCAATGCTTTAGTGTCTGTTTCTTCGTCCACTCGCATTGATTCATCGCTAAAGTTTAATGGAAGTTTTTCAGCACCCCAAGGTTTTCTATTTTTCAATTGATCCACATACCAAAGAGTATTACCCAATGATAAGTTCACTATTCTGACATCTCGGCGAACTCCCATTACGTCTTGCAAGTACCAAAGTGGGAACGTATCATTGTCGCCATTGGTGAATAGCACTGCGTTCTCATCTACACTTTGTAAAATGTTGTATGAATAATCGAATGGAATAAAGTTACCACTTCTGTCGTGCATATCCCATCCGCCAATTGCCATATTTGCAGGCACAAGCAAAGTAGTGGCAAGCACTAACCCACCAGCTAACCCAACAGATGGTTCGCTCATTTTCTCTTTTAATGTATCAAAAATTGCATAAACTCCCAATCCAATCCAGAAGCACCAAATAAAGAATGCACCAGTATAGAAGTAATCTCTTTCTCTTGGCTGAGGGTCTTGCTGTTGTTGAGCTATTGCCGCAAGCACTCCCATCATTCCAAACATTACTAAAAATACGAAAGCATTTTTTGGATCTTTTTTGAAATAGAAGAACATACCAATCAATCCTAAAAACAAAGGAATTCCGAAGAATCTGATTGGGAATAAATCTTTATATCCATTGTCAACGTTAAGTTTATTTGCTTCATCTTTAGAAACAAATGCGAACCCAGCATCTTGTTCATCGCTTGAGCGGCCCACATAGTTCCAAAGCAAATAGCGAACAAACATGTGGTATGATTGGTACTTAACTAAATATTTAAGCTCGCCCATCACATTAACATCATCCCAAACTTGCTTCGGCACTTGATTGCCATCTTTGCGAGTTACTGCAATTCGAGAAGGTGGATTCCATGGACCATAAATATATTCGCCACTTTCATCTTGCGAGCGGTAATTCTGAATAAACATTTCTTCGTTCTTCACTCTTCGTGGCCAGCTTGGGTCATCGCCATATTGCTCACGGCCTAAATATGAAGAAAGTTGGGTAAATGTTTTCGGTGCGTTTTCATTCATTGGTGGATTTGAATTCGAGCGTATTAATATTTGAGTGTATGTAGTGTATCCCAAAATTATCAAACAAATCGAACCAAACACTAAAGATGGAATTTCGCTTTTCTTTTGTCTGAAATAATAGAATAATGCAAAGCAAGAAGCTATTCCAGCCACAGCCAGATACTTCAAGGCATCACTATTTTCGAAAGCATATTCTCTAGCTTCATTTCGTGTAGGAGAGTGCCCTGCCAATAGTGCTGGAATCCATTTAACAATAAATGGATATACAACAAAGAAGATGGCAAGTGAAATTAGCGATGTAATGATAAAGTTCTTAAAATTAATAGGGTATTTTTTCAAAGCCACTAAGAAAACGATTGAGAAAATTGGAAGTATAGCTAAAAGCTGTACACCAATTGATAGCCCAATAACGTAGGCAATAAGCATTATATATCTTTCGTGTCCTGGTTTGTCCGATTCCAATAGCCATTTCATCATTAGGTAAACAACCAATGCCACAAACAAAGTAGCCATGGCATAAACTTCTGATTCCACACCATTAAACCATACTGTATCGCTAAAGGTATAAGCCAAACTTCCTACAAAACCAGAACCAGCCACAGAAATAGCAGTCGCCATATCTTTGATTTCCTCGCTGCGGAAGAAATTGATAGCCATAACTATCACATGGTAAAGGAAGAAAGATGTAAAAGCTGTTGCCACTACCGACACCATATTAATAGCCCAACCTGGGTCGCCCCAAAAAAGAACCAAATGGAAAAGCTTACCTATCATTAGAAAGAGTGGTGCCCCTGGAGGGTGTGGCACTTGTTGCCAAACGGCAGATGCAGAGAACTCAGCACAGTCCCAAAATGGAACACTTTCCTGAGCTGTAATCGTATAAACCACTAATGTGATTAATAGAACTAAGAAACCAAAACCTTGGTTAAATTTTTTGAAATCCATTAAAAAATCCGAATTATTTTTGTTATTTCTAAGTGTATTTAAAAGTTAACGTGTATAGATTTTCAAATTAAGAAATACTTTTGTGAATATGAAATAAAACCGTCATTTTTAGCATATAAATCTACATTTTGTGCCATATTTGTTCAAAATTAGTTTAATTTTAGAAAATACTTTTAATCAAAAACTTACGTCAATTCACCTTATTAAGTTACATTTTAGTTCATTCTTTTAGCTTACAAGTGCAATTCTCACTATATTTTTCATCGTTGCCCGAAAACCTATGGCGTAGAAACCTGATGGTGCTTGCTATATCGCAATTCATAGCAATGGTGGGAATGACTGCTTGTATCCCTTTTCTTCCGCTCTATGTTAGAGAATTGGGAGTAACCGATCCAGAACAAGCAAAAGTTTGGTCAGGCTACGTAATGGCTGCCACCACACTGACTGGTGCTCTCTTCGCACCACTTTGGGGGTTCATCGGCGATAAGTATGGCAGAAAAATGATGAACGTTCGAGCTGCATTTGGGTTGACTGTTACTATAGTAATGATGGGCTATGTTGCCAATGTCGAACAGCTTGTTATAGTTCGGCTTCTGCTCGGAGCATTATCTGGAGTTATAGCTTCCGCCTTAGCTTTTGCTACTTCCAATACACCAAAAGAAGAATCTGGGTTCGCAATTGGAGTGCTGCAAAGTTCACTTTCCGCTGGAACTATTATCGGGCCCTTCATTGGCGGTTCAATTGCAGACAGCCAAGGTATTCGACCAGTTTTTAATTTAATTGGCGTACTTTGCTTTATTTCTACGATTCTATTGATAGTATTCCTAAAAGAAGATAAATTTGAGAAAAAAACTGAACAAATTAGCATTCTAAGCAACATAAAATTTGTTTGGAGTAATAAAAATCTACTATATTTAGTGCTATTTGTTACTTTGGCTCAAGCTGGGATTCAATTATCCTTACCAGTATTCGCATTTTTTGTAGAAAAATTGCACGCACCACACAATTTATTAGCAACTATCACTGGATTGCTATTTGGAGTGGTAGCTTTTTTCTCAATTATTTTTGCTCCCAAATGGGGCAAAAGAAACGACAAAAAAGATTGGCGAAAAACTGTATTTGTTGCAACTTCCGTAGTGGGTTTGGCAACAATGGCTCAAGCATTTGTACCAAATTTCTATTATTTATTTCCACTACGCATCTTTATTGGTATTTTCGTGGCAGCAATAATTCCATCGCTCTATTCAGCAATCAATAGAGAAACACCAGCAGAAAGCAAAGGTGGCATTATGGGATTGGCATCTAGCTCTAATATGTTTGGGACATTCGCTGCATACCTAAGTTCTGGATATATTGCATCAGCATTCGGACTAAACGCCACAATCGCAATCTCTGGAGTTGTACTTTTAATAGTCGGTCTATTAGCAAAAAGATTTAAAAGTTAATACCAAAATAAAATTAATCTCAAACATAAGAAAGTTTCATTCAAATTAAAAACAAGTTCCGTAGGAACTGCCTGTTTGTTGTTGGGTATGGTTTGATTCTATTAGGTAGCACCGATAGTTCTTATGCCAAATTCTCAATATTGTTGTGGTCGCCTAAGTTCGATTCTTTGTCTTTTTGCAGCCCCAAAAAGCCAAGTCGGTTGTATTTCTCCCAAAGAGTTTGTATTTACTATATACTACCTTTACCACTATAAAACTTAAGGACTTTGTCCAGTTACTTGTTGATTTAACCTATTTTTATAAAACAATTTTTATTTAAAATAATAAA
>Ga0163149_10001495_pt1 | contig 29927 bp, 29 predicted proteins | sample OliLakLV19MP5G1_FD_148604 | JGI IMG/M metagenome (GOLD analysis project Ga0163149, IMG submission 148604) | Freshwater microbial mat bacterial communities from Lake Vanda, McMurdo Dry Valleys, Antarctica - Oligotrophic Lake LV.19.MP5.G1 | ecosystem: Environmental > Aquatic > Freshwater > Lake >... | reverse complement strand
TTTTTCCAGAGCTTAAAATCGTCCCAATAAATCTGCAGGGTTTTACCCTGTGCTTTCACGTATTTGACCAACTCGTGCGAGGTATACAATTTCATGGGGTTGTAGCCAGTCACGCCGTTGGGCGCCGGATCTTTCGTCATGTGCGTAAAGTGGTGGATATCAAAAACCACCTGTCTGGCTCCGCCGTCCTGAGTGATCGCCATCCAAAAACGGCCGGATTTCTGGTCTCCCTCCTTGAAATAGCAATCCATGGTGAACCACCGCCCGAGGGGAACCTTCACCGCCAGATTTTCCCCCTTCCACACTTCCTTCTGGCCGGCATCCTCTCCGTTGAGAATGAAATTGAGTTCGCTCGCCGCGCCGGTGGGTTTGCCCAAGCCTAAGGTTATCCGGAAGCCATGAGGTTCACCTTCGATCCACCACTCGTTGTTCCAAAATTCGGCGAGGGTGCACCAGTTGATTTTTTTCGGGTAGCTTTTCAAAACATTGAAGTCCTCGCTCAGATACACCCGGGTCGATTGATAGAACTCCTTGAGCCCACCCTTGATGTCGTAAAACTCCATCTGCACGCGGGCCTTCAACTGGTTTCCGTCAGCCAGCCAAGCATCATCCAACCAAAATTGCAGCACCCGGTTGTCCGGGTTGCCCGGCTCGGGAATGATTCGGGCATGCCGCTGGCTCGGCGCCCCCCCCGTGTAGTTTACACAGACCGCGCCAATGATTCCCTTCCGCTGAAGCTCCGTCCAGTCGCTCAGGGGTAAGGCTGGATCGCCGCCGGTGATGACATCAGTCTTCTCCCCGGGCGTGATGGCGGTCGAACCCTCAAAGCCCGATTGAAAGACCAACTCCGGCGGGGCCGGCTTGGCGGGATCGGCGGCCACTATCACCGCGCCTTGGCCGATAAACAGGAACGCGAGGAATAAAATCTGTCTACCCGGAGAGTCGTTTCTCATCATTATTCCACCGTAGCAAATCAACGGAGCAAATGCCAGTGGCGATGTGCACTCCGTGCCTTGAACATCAGGATGGATTCATTCTCGGCGCTACCAAACGGCAAAGCAACCTATTGGGTTAATTGTGAATTGTGTCTCCATTGGAAAAAATCGGGTAAGCCACAAGTACCCTATTGGGGTACTTGTGGCTGGGGAAATGAATTCATTCTCGGAGTTCCCCGAAGAAAGACTCGATTTTGCAAGATTCGCCCGATCATGATTTCTTCGGGAAGTATTGATAACTGCCGATAGAATGAATCAACCCTGCCTTGAACACCACCAATCGATCCTCCCGACCCCTCACCGCGCGCGTGGCTTCGGGGGAAACGGACGGGGGGACAAGGCGGTGCCGGCCACACCCTGACCGAGATTGACGAGCTCTTCGATAATCACAGTCGGATTTTCCTCATAACGCAGCGCGAGAAATTTCTTACGGAATTGCCGGTAGTCCCCGGGAGTTTTCATCCAATGGTCGATCAACCCACCGAATTCCTGGGCGTTGGCCACCTGTTGCGTACCGCAACCATGGCGAAAATATTTCACGGTCAACTCTTCTTGCGGCATGATTCCACCCAAGGCATTGAAAATAATCGGGCAGCGAAAATGCAGGGCTTTGGCACACGTGGTCGTGCCGCCACGGGTAAGGATCGTATCGCTGGCCTGCATCAGGAGATGGACGTCCTCCGAAAATCCATCGACGTAGCATTCCAACGCGGGATGCTCAGCCCGCCAATGCACCACGTCGTTGAACGCGTCGCGATTGCGTCCGCAGATGACGATGACCTGAAGTTTTTCGGCGTGCGGCAAGAGGAGGGGAAGCAACTCCAGATGGTTGTTCGCCCCATTCCCACCGGTTGCAAGGAAGACCGTGAACCGATCGGGATGGAGCTCCAGATGGAGTTCACGATAAGTGCGGCGCGTCTGTTCATTCAACACCTCGAGGTAAGCGCGCGGTTGCATCAGGTATCCGCGGACCTGGGTCCGCTCAGGCGGCATGCCGAGTTTCACCGCGTAGTCCCGCGCAGTGGCGGTACGGGAGACGTAGAGATCGGCGGAGGGCTCGACCCAGTTGACGCTGTAACCGAAACCACCGGAAAATTCCCCACAGTAGGTGGCACAACGGACGTGATCCTCCCCGAGTACTTTCCGCGCGAGCTGGAAGTAGCCGCGATTGAGGCAATCATGCACGCTCAGGATCAGGTGCGGCCGGTACTCGTGCAGCACCTGCTCATAATAACCGCGACCAAAGGTGACTGTCCGACGGTTCAACAGACTCAGCAGCTCAACGAAAACATAGAAGAGTTTGTGAAGCCAGGGTGACTTTTTCTGGATCCAATTATAACAACTCACTCCCAGTTTATAAAAGCCGGATGATTTTTCGAGCATCTGCTCGATCCGCACATCGACATCGTGGCGATAGAGCTCAAAGCACCATTCGGCAAAGGCCTGCGCCCGGGCGTCGTGCCCGGCACCGGTGCTGGAAGTGAGAACGAGGATGCGAACACGTGACATGCTTGATAATTAGGCGGCACCGGGTCGGCGGGTGATCAGCCGCCAAGCCGATGGAAAATTTTCCCGGGACGGACAATTAAAGTACGAGTTGAAAATAAAATGTTCGGGATCCATGCGTCAGAGATCGAAATACCTTTCCTGCATCCGGCGCTTGAGGGCAAGCGAACCAAACCGGGCGAGGAATGGGGCGAGCACGGCCTGAAAAAACCGGCCCGAACGAACGGTGCCGCTGCGGCCACGCCACAAGGCCCGCCGCAAGGATCGCGCCGCATGAGTCGGCGCGGGACCGCCACTCATCATTTTCTCAAAGGCGGCCCACGCGCGGGCTTGCCGGGCCACCCCGACGGGATCGGCGGCTGCCGCCCCATGGGGCACGGGCCGACGCACGGAGCCTTCAAAATCCGTACGGTAATCCCCCGGACGGAAATCAATGACGACCAACCCTGTGCCGCGCACCTCATACATCAGACTTTCGTTGAGCGCAGAGAGGCCGGACTTGGCCATGTTATAAGCGGGTTGATACGGCAGGGCAAACTCGCCCGCGATCGAAGAGATGTTGACGAGCGCTCCACGACGACGCCCCGTAAATTCGCGCAGAGCGACATGACTGAGACGCGCGGTGTTGATGAGCATGAGCTGGAGCTGTTCCTCCCAGACAGAAAAATCCGCTGCGGCAAATCCGCCGAACACGCCGAAGCCGGCATTATTAATCACCAGGTCAAAACCACCGGCCGCCCGGCTGGCCTCGGAAAAAGTCTGCTCGGCCGCGGCGCCATTGCCCAACTCGAGTGCGACCGGATGAAAATTTTCCCGCACCGGCAAGCGGCGGGGATCCCGCGATGTACCCCAGACCAGCACCCCCTCGGCCAGCAGCATTTCGGTGAAAGCCAACCCCAACCCCGTACTCGCACCGGTGACGAAGGCGGTGCGATACCGGGAGGAAAGGAGAGAAGCGCTCATGCCGGTAACAACACGACCGGCTCAGTCCGTGCTCTTAAACGCGAGACACACATTGGCTCCACCAAAGCCGCTGCTGTTGCTCAGCACAACATTGGGCCGCTGCGGCAGGGTGGCGCGAATAATGTTCAATCCGACGCAGGCTGGATCGAGCTTGGTGATATTGGCCGAACCGGGAATGAAACCTTCCTTGATGGCTAGAGCACAGAAGCCAGCTTCCATCGCCCCCGCCAAGGAGAGACCGTGACCGGTCAAGGCTTTGGTGCTGCTGATGACCGGCCGAGTGGGCGCATGACCGAAGATAGCTTTGAGCGCTTTGATTTCCGATAGATCGCCGATGGGGGTGGAGGTGGCGTGCGCGTTGACGTAGTCGATCGAGTCAGCCGCCAGCCCGGTGTATTTCAGCGCGTTGGTGATCGCATTGCGCAGGCCCGTACCCTCGGGATGCGAGATCGCGACGTTGTGGCCATCGGAGGCCTGGCCCCAGCCGGCAACTTCGCAATAGACCTTCGCCTTGCGCCGCTGCACTTCTTCTGCACCTTCCAAAATCACCACCGTCGCTCCGCCGGTGCCGACAAAACCATCCCGCGCCGCATCGAAGGGCCGCGAAGCACTCGAAGGATCGGTTTGGATGGAGAGCGCGCGCATGCCGGCAAAGGGCAAAATACTTTCCACATTACCGTCCTCCGCGCCGACCACGAACATGCGTTTCTGGCGCCCAAGCACGATCTCATCGTAGGCGAAACCCAGCGCGTGAGCGGAAGAGGCGCAGGCGGAAGAAAATCCGGTGGAGGCCCCCTTGATCTTAAAGTGCGAGACCAAGTTGAAATTCACCGTGCCGGAAATGCACGCGACCACGCCGAGCGGTTGGCAGCGCATGACGCCCTGCTTGCGCATCTTTTCCAGGTAGTAGCCCAGCAGAAAAGGCGAACCACCGGAGGCCGCGTAGAGACCGGTTTCGGGATTGGACCAATCGGCTTCGGTCAACTTCGCGTCTTCGACCGCCTGCTGCATCGCGCAATACGCATACACCCCATGCGGGGCCATGCCGCGCAATAAATCCCGCTTGATGGAATATCGGGCGGGGATGATCCAATCTTCGGCTTCAACCGTATCGGTGACAAAATCCCGGATCGGCGCGGCGACTTTGACCGGAATATCCGGTTTCTGAAAAGGCGGGTACGTCACAATGCCGTGGCGTAACTCCCGCAAGCTTTCGGAAACCCCCGGGGCATCATTGCCGATGCTCGTGATGAAGCCTAATCCAGTGATATAAACTTTGCGCATGGTTCTTAGTCAAATCGTCAGTCCACTACTTGGACGACCGATCAGCGAGAAGCCAAGCGTTTTGCGCTCCCGGAGAAATTCCCAACCGGTGAAATTTGATCGGACAACCTCAAGCACTCGCAGCCTTGGCGGCGGGCTCGTTGAGGAGGACTTCATCCACCGCCGATGTCGGTGCCTGCGAGACTGGTGGCGCGACCTCTTCCGCATAGGCATAGGTCAGCGTGATTTCTTCAACAATCGCCGCTTTTTCCTGCCCGACCCGGATCTGCCCTTCGAACGTTGCGAGCGGAAGTTTCAGGCGCTTGGGCTTGATGGAGAGACTCAACACATCGCCGGGACGGCAAATACGATGGCAACGTACACCCTCGCAAGAGGTGAAGAAAATGGTCTTAGGATCGACGATCTTGCCGGCTTCGCCGACTTGGCCCTCGAGCAAAAACAGGACTCCAAGCTGGCCCAGCGCCTCGAGCATGATCGAAGCCGGCAACACCGGATTATCCTTAAAGTGACCTTGCAGGAAAAACTCTTGGCCACTGATCCGGTATTTGGCGTTCGCGCCATGCGCATTGATCGAAGCCTCGCTCAGGAAAAGAAACGGTGCCTGAATCGGCATGATCGAGGCGATTTGCTCGATCGGAAGAAACTTCGTGGGTTTGGGCAGCGGCAGACCGCGGACCTTGCAACCGATGAAAGTCTTCACGTCACCAACCGAGCGCAAGTGACGCAGCTCATCGTTGTTAATCGACATCTGGAGGACATCTTCCACCAAAATCACGATTTCCATCATCGTCAGGGAATCGATCCCCAAATCCTCAATCACGCGAAGATCGTCGTCGGCATCTTTCAGTTTGGCGCGAAGATCGGGTTCCACGTACCGCTCGATAATGCCAAGAACAATGGCCGGAAGATGCTCCACATTTCCCGTCTTACGAAACTGGGCAGCCGCCTCGTAGGTCGCCGCTGAACAACGTTTTAATGCTTCCCTTAGATTGGCATCATCTTCGGGGGTAAACGGTTTGAGTGGAAGCGCCGAAGCGTTGTTAACTGACTGTACCATTGGTGTAACGTAAATTGAGCCTTCTAGGTGTGTAAACCAAAAAAACTTTTGGGTGGTCCATCACCATGCGTACAGTAAAGTCAGCCTTTGTTCCCGAAGGCAGGAAATGAGTTCGCTGAGATTACTATTGGCAGCGGGTATTTAATATTCCCTAAACGTAAGTCCCACCAATGGCATCTTCTCCCCCCACACGTCTGGTCATGGTGACGCATGAGTTTCATCCTCACCGCGGCGGGATCGCAGTGTATGCGGCGGAAATGGCCTTGGCCTCCGCCGCCTTGGGCTACGCGGTAGAAGTGTGGGCGCCCGCATTGCCGGTCGGCCTGCCTGAGCCAGTCTGGCCTTTCGTGGTCCGTCGACTACCGATCGATAGCTCGCACAGTTTGCGCAACCAATGGCGGATGGCCCGCGCACTTCAGCGGGAACGCGATCGCTTGCATGCCGCGATTCTCTACGTACCAGAACCCGGGCCGCTGCTCTCCATGCTGCTGCTCCAGTTTTTCCACAATCTGCCACCGGGCCGACTCGTCATCACTTTCCATGGATCGGAAATCTTGAAACTGGCCCTGCGCCCGCTCACGCGCTGGAGCACCCGCCGACTCCTCGCAAGCGCCGACCGGGTGAGCGTCGTCAGCCAGCATGCGCGGCAGTTACTGGAACGCTATTTCCCCAACGCCACGAAAAAAGTCGTCCTCACTTCCGGCGCGCTTCGGGCGGACTTCCAAGCCACCCCACCGGCCCCGGTCCTGGAAATCGACTGCCCGTTGGAACGCAAAATCGTCATCCTCACCGTGGCGCGGCTGCATCCCCGCAAAGGCCAACTGCGGGTGCTGGAAGCGCTCGCGGCCCTGCCGACCGCACAAAAGTCGCGCCTCGAATACTGGCTCGTCGGCAGTCATTCCAAAGAAGGTTACGAAACCGCCCTGCGCGACGCCGCCACGCGAGCGGGCTTCCCGGTCAAATTTCTCGGCGATGTTCCCGATGAGCGACTCAGCACAATCTACGCGAAAGCCGACATCTTTGCCATGACGAGTATGCCGCACCGCTTCAGTGTCGAAGGCTTCGGACTCGTGTATTTGGAAGCCGGCGCGCACGGACTGCCGGTCGTGGCCCATGCGATCGGGGGCGTGCCCGAGGCCGTGCTGCACGACAAAACCGGCCTGCTCGTTGCCCCGGATGATCCCACTGCACTGACCGCCGCCTTCGCCCGCCTCCTCGACGATCCGGCCTTGCGCCGCCGGCTCGGTGCAGCCGGCAATGCCTTGGCGCGCAGCCGCACTTGGCGCGACAACGCCCTAACGTTGTTTGGACATCCCTCCGCCAACGCTCCAGCCTGAGGTCTTTCCATGCTTGTTTCCCAAACCCAGATCAACGTTCGCTACGCCGAAACCGATATGATGGGCATCGTCTATCACGGTAATTACCTCCCGTGGTTTGAAGTCGGCCGCACCAACCTGCTCAAGGAATGCGGCGTGCCTTATCGCGAGTTGGAAGCCCAGGGCTACTATCTCCCCGTAATCGAAATGGGCGCAAAATTCCTGCGATCCGCCCTCTACGACGACAACCTCACGATCATCACGCAACTCAAGGAGCGCCCCCTGTTGCGTATTCACCTCGAGTACGAAGTGCGCCGCGGCGAAGAGCTGCTGGTGACGGGATTCACGGTGCACACCTTCATCAACAAAGCCGGTGAACCCGTCCGCCCGCCGGCTGCATTCGCCGCGAAGATGAAGGAAGTATTCGCGCCCGCCGGTTAACCTGCGCCGGAAGTTGGGTGGGAAAATGCCGGGAGTGAGCTTGTCTCATTCTGCTGGCCAGCAGAATGACGCGACCAGCGCGCCACCTATCACGGAGCGAATAGCCAAACCAGCCGAAGGTGATTAACGCTGTCGGAGCTAGAGCGCACCTTCGTACTCCGCCAGCACCGCCGCATCGGTTTCCGCCGCGCGCGCCTCGGACAACACCGCCGCATCATTCGTGATTCGCCGCACCGCCCACACCGCGTGAGTCCGGACGATGGCCGATTCATGCCCCGCCAGTTTCAATAACTGAGGCAGGAATTCACAACGCCCACCCTGGCCGACCGCCACATTTCCCGCCACCACACAGGCGTTGCGCAACAGGCCGGCTAGCTTCACTCGCTTGATGGGCGTCCCGCGAAATACTTCCGCGAAACGCCCCGGGGTCAACTCCAGCAATTCATTGAGGGTTAACTGCGCGATTCCCGTTTTGGCCACGAGCAACCCGCTGCGCGCCGCTTGCGCAAACCGGTTCCACGGACACACCTCGAGACAAATGTCGCAGCCATAAACATGATCGCCGATCCCCACGCGCAGCTCTCGCGGGATGCTCCCTTTGTTTTCAATCGTGTGATAGGAAATGCACCGCCGGGCATCCACCACGCCCGGTTGGGGAATCGCCTGCGTCGGGCACGCATCACTGCATCGCGTGCATTTGCCACAAAGCAGCCCCGCCGGCTCCACGGCCTTCGGTGACAAAGGTTTTTTTCGCACAGGCGCATCGGGTTCGATGGCGAGCCGCGTCAGGACACTCGCGAGAAACAGCCAATTGCCGTAGCGGCGCGAGATCAGCATGCCGTTTTTCCCGCGAAAACCAAAACCCGCCCGCGCCGCCCAGCCTCGCTCCAACACCGGCCCGGTATCGACATAGTAACGGTAATCCTCCGGCGACACTCCACCGAATTCCTCCAGAACTTTTCCGGCAGCGATGAGTCCCGGCCGCATCGTCTCGTGATAATCTTCATGCAACGCATACCGCGCCCAACGGGGATGTCGGGCAACTTCCCCCGTCGAAGAATTCCCGCCGGTTTCTCCCGCCCAATAATTCACGCCGAGCATAATGACGGAGCGCGCTCCGGCCAGAACGAGCGTGGGATCAATCCGTTTATCCACCGTGCGATTCATCCACGCCATCTCGGCGTTCATGCCCTCAGCCAACCATTCCCGCAGACCTTGGCCGCTGACCTCCGTAACCGCCGCAAATCTTACTTCATCAAATCCCAACGCGAGCAAACGCTGACGCAAAAACTCCCGACGTTCGCCTGCCCACACCGTAACGCCTAAACCTCCATCGCCAGTCTCAGCGCTCATGAGTGCTGGGCCGCCCAGTCGCGCGCTTCGCGCTGAAACACCCGCAACACATGCGTGGTGATTTCCCGGATCGGCCGTTGGTCGGTTAAAATCGTGGTGCCCGCCCGGCGATAAATCGCGGCGCGGCGCGCGTAGAGCTCACGCACCTTTGTCTCGCGGTCTTCGCCCGACACCAGCGGTCGGTGCACTGAGCGCGCCGTGCGCTCAATCACTGTTTCAAAATTAGCATGCAGACAAAGCACCACGCCGCGCGCATGGAGCAGCTCCAGCATCCCCTCCGGAATCACCAACCCCCCGCCGCACGCCACCACGCAGCCTTGCGCCGGGTGTTGCTCAAGAATAAAATTCCGCTCGAGCGAACGGAATTCCGGTTCGCCGGCCTCCGCGAAAATCTGCGTGATCGTCCGGCCTTGCAGCCGCTCGATCTCATGATCGCTGTCGACAAAGGTGTAGTCGAGTTGCTGCGCCACGCTCCGGCCTACGGTGCTTTTGCCCGTGCCAGTGAAGCCAACAAGATAGAGATTGGGTCCAGTTTTTGCCATACGCGTCGAGTCGCAGCGAACACCCCGACTGCGCCCAGCGCAAGCGCGCCGTAAGACTAACGCCGCTCGCTTTTAAACTTTTCCAGAGCTGAAAGGTAGCGGCCCTTCCCCTCAACCGCCCATGGCTGGGGATTTATATTCCGCGTTAGCCCGGAGGCCTCGCAATATTGTGGTCACCTGCATCCGCTTTACCCCGCTAAAATGGCCCAAAGGTGCCGTTGTCGCGGTTAACCCCGCCCACGTCGGCCCTCAGCCCGACTTGGGCGTGATCACTTCGACTTGGAGCGGCTTGAGTGTTTCGAGATGCACGTCGCGCTGCGGGAACGCCATCACGATGCCGGCCTTCGCCAGCGCTTCGGCGATGCGGTGACGCAATTCCGTTTCCACCTCGTAGCGCTCGGCCACGCTGGTCCAAAATTGCGCTTCGAAGACCAGCGCGCTCTCGCCAAAATCGTTGAACAGCACCTCGGGCGCGGGTGATCGCTTCACACTTTCGAGGCCCATCATCACCTCCCGGAGCACGCGGTCGACTTCCCGCGTCGCCGTCCCATACGCCACGCCGACGGTGATCTTCTTGCGGATCACATCGTCGGAGAGCGTCCAATTTGTCACCGGCTGATCGAGCAGCCGGCTGTTCGGCACGATCATGTGCGTGTTTTCGGCGGAGCGTACGATCGTACTACGCGGCCCGAGTTCCTGCACGGTCACGGCCTGGCCATCGAGTTCGATCACGTCGCCCTGATTGATCGGCCGCTCCACCAGCAGAATAATCCCGCTGATGAAATTCCCAATGAGGTTCTGGCTGCCGAAACCGATGCCAACCGCCAACGCACCGCTGACCACCGAGAATTGCGTCAGCGAGAAATGGAAAAGATGAAACGCGGTCAGGATCACCAGCAGAAACAGCGCGTAGAATGACAAGGTCTGCCACGCCGCCCGCCGGCCGGTGTTGAAACCCAGACGATGAAGAATCGTCTGTCCGATCAGGGCACTCGCCCAGCGCGAAAGCCAATAGCCCAAAATGCTCAGTGCGAGCACCGCGAGAATCGTCTTCACCCGCACGGGCTGATCCGTCACCGAAAACACCTCGTAATTCCAGGCCGCGCCCGCCTGTTGCGCTGCGGCCGTCTTGGCGTCGCGCCACGAAAACGACGACACGCGTGCGCCGAGTTCCTCTTTCAACCGCAGGCGCTCTGTGCGGAGGTTGTCGATTTCGGCAAATTCCACGTCACCCAAGGTCAGCCAGGCTTGCAGGTGTCGCGCGCGGTCGAGATTCCAAGCCGGTTGGGCCTCACCGCCCGCCGTTGCGCGGGAAAGTTTCGCCTGCAAATCCTGCAATTCCGCCCGGCTCTTGGCCAAATCGGTGAGCTGCAACTTGAGGCGTTTGTCGAGGTGATCGAGCTCGGTCCGGTTGGCCGCCACCCACGTGCGCATATCGGCGGAGGCGGCCTCGCCCGCCAGCACCCGGCGTCGCAGGTCGAAAACTTTTTCGGCTTCATCCATCCGCTCCTGTTGCGCGGCGAGCACGCCAAGGGTGAGGTTCGCGGTTTGGCGGTCGGCGCGACGCGATTCCAATTCGTCGGTGGGATTGGCGGTGGTGGCCCGACGCTCGGCCGCAACAACGAGACGCGAGGCAGCCTCGGCTTCACCTTTTGCCACGACGAGGGCGGCGTTCAACGCGGCGTCACGTTTTTCCCGGCGGGCACGGGTGGCGGCAAGCTCATCGTCGGCCACCACCAGATGTGCGCGCAGCCAGTCGAAGCTCGGACGCAGCAGCGCTTGTTTCGGTTCCAGCAAGGATTGTTGCAGCTTGAGCGTGCGCAGCGCCTGCTCCCGAACTTTCACCGTTTCCTGCGCCAACCGGCTTTCGAGTTCGGCAAAACGCAACTCGTTTTGGGCCTTCGCGCGGTTCGTGGCTTTGTCGAGAACTTCGCGAGCGGAGCGACGGGCACGATCTTTTTGCTCCAGCGAATCGCGGGCTTCGGCCAGGGCGGCGGTGACATTGCCCACATCGGTTTTCAACCAACCCCGCGCCTGCTCAAGATAATCGCGCTCCGCATAAAGCTGATCCAGCAACTGCACGCCGTACGGCGGCTTGAGCGACACTTCAGGCGGCCGACGCGCCTTGGTGCGCTCCGCCACTTCCGCAGCTTCCTTCGCGAGATCGGCGGCATGTTGCAACGTGTGCTGCTGGTCGAGGTAGACGTTGTCGATGCGCTCGAGCAACGCGGTCTCCTGCGTCAACCAGAGGGCGGTTTCATCGAGTTTGCCCTCGGGCAGTTTGCCCAATTCAGCGCGGGTCGTGGCTATTTCTTTCTGCAACGCCGCCCGCTGCGCCGCCACCGTTTCGGGTGTCAGCTCGGCGACAGCGGTCGACGCGGGCGCAGGCGGGTTTTCCTTGCCGCCCAAAACCGGCAAGCCGGTGGCCGCGATTGTGCCGGTCAGCAAAACAGTAAACGCCACAGCACAGAAAAAACGGCAGCGGGAGAGCAGAGTAAAAACAGGCATAAGTTAAGTGAAGAAGTGGGCGAGCAGCTCAGGGCGAAGCGTGAAGCCCGATTCCCAGCATGCAACCTTCCGGTATTGACCACTCCGCAGCGAAAGAGTGGCGGAGAAAGTAAAGCTGCGACGGGCAGGCCACCGTGATGGCCTCACATCATCCGCGTCATCTTGAAAACGAAGGCGAATCCGGTGGCGGCGAGGCTGGCACACGCATGCAGTCCGAAGATGACGTAGGAGCCGATCATCGCGCCGCGACTGCCACGGTTGGCCCAGAACGCAACGGCCAGCACCAACAATTCAAAAACGACCAGCACCAGATAAGGCCAGTCAGGACCCGCCAAAATATAGCGGGCGCGACTGCCCGCATAGAGCAGAACAGCACAGGCCATCGCGGCGTTGAGCAAAAGCAGTGCGCCGGGTCCACGAGTCGATTGCCCGAGCACGATGAGCACGGCCCCATGCGCAGCGAGGATGGTCAGGACGACGGCTTGTAATAGAGTGTTGTTGCTCATCGGGCTCGGCCATCCGTGAGGAAACCGGTCACGCAGCTGTCGTCGGTTTTCCAATCAGTGACGAGCCATTTCGAAAACTGGATCGGTGGTAAACACGATTATCGACCAGCGCAGCCAAACTCGCGCTCCGCTCCTCAATCCCGCACCGTATTTATACCGAGGCGCGCGATGCGGTCGATCAACTGCGGGTAGGCTAATCCGGTCTTCATGGCGGACTGCGCGAAATCCTCGTCGGGCGCGAGGATCGGATTCGGGTTCGCTTCGATGAAGTAGACTTCGTTCTTCGCCGTCAGCCGCAGGTCCACCCGGGCGTAACCGTCGATCGTCAGCAGGTGATAGATGCGTTTGCAGACGGACTCGATGTTCCGCACGACCGCCGGCTCCAAGCCTTCGGCGAAACGATTCTCCAAACCCCAGCGCTGGCGGTAAGCCTCATCCCACTTTGCTTTGTACGTGGCGATCTTCGGCTCGTCGGGCGGCACTTCGCGAAAAATCAATTCGCGGATCGGAAAGACCTGCAGGCGATGATTGCCGATGATGCTGACGTAAAGCTCGCGGCCCTCGATGTATTCCTCGGCGATGACATCGTTGTCCGTTTTCTCGTGGATAAACTGGACGCGCTCGTGGAATTGCTCATCGGTCTCCACGAACGACGCCTGCGAAATTCCATACGAAGCCTCTTCCTTGAGCGGCTTGATGAGGATCGGAAACTTCAAATGCTTTGGCCGCACGATGCGTTTGCCGCGCGGGATCACGACAAAGTTCGCCGTGTGGATGCGATGATAACTGAGGATTTTTTTTGAAATGCCCTTGTGCTTGCAGAGCGTGAGCCCGGTGGAACCGCAGCCGGTGAACGGAATCCCGGTCATCGCAAGAAACGAGACGATGTGCTGATCAAAAGTGCGGTTGTTCCGAAACTGATCGGCGAGATTGAAGATCACATCCGGGCTGAAGGTCTGGAGCTTCTGTCGCAGCAAATCGAGATCGTCGAAGATCGCGAGATGCTCGTTGGCATAACCGAGCTCGTTCAAGGCGGCGAGCAGGCCAGCCTCAGTTTTCCAGTCGGCGGTCTTCAGTTCAGGACCGAAATCCTGATTGAGCGTCGTGGGGCTGATCGCGTCGAACAGCGCGAGTACTTTGAGTTTTTTTGCCATCGTTATTTCCTCCGTTTAAATTTTCCCGTGAAGAGATAGTTCATCACCAACGTCGTGATATACGCCGCCACCGGCAAATCCGGCGGTGCCTCGCCGGGCTTGAGATGCAGGTCGAGTTGGTCGCAGCGCTCAATCAGGCGAGAAAGCAGTTTGTTGACGCGGTATTTTTTCTCGTTGGTTGGTTCGCACACCGCATCCATCAACGCCCGTCGCCGCTGGCGCAGATAGAGCGAAGCCTTCAGCGTTGGCCCCGCATCGGGCGCACCGGCGAAAAGCTGGCGGAGATCGCGGTCATAAAAACCGGGATAGGTGTCCTCGTACTGCTTCCGCTTCCGCGCGTAATAGGTCTTGAGTTTGATATTGAGAAAATTGCAGTCGCGCTCGCGATACTCCGGCTGGAACGGCGGTGGCTGGCCCGCCAGCGAGAGCATCAACTCGTCCACGTACTCGAGTTTCTGCAGGGCCTTCCAACCCTTGAAGCGCGCGCGCCAGTCGAGCCCGGGCGTCAACCACACCGCGAAGGTCTCGGCAAAATCCTCGTCGGGATGACTCTGCGCATACCAGTCGTCGAGGTGGACAACGAAGGAATGACTGTAGGGCCGTGGCCGATAGAATTCCGGCGTGGTGTCGGCGGATGACCGCCCAAACACGCGTTGCCATTTTCGTTTTTTGAAAAGTTGGTACGCGTACGCGTAGGCGTGGGCCGCTTCATGGCGAATCAGGCGCATGAACCACTCCGCGCTGTCGCCCTCGACCTCGAGCATCATCTTCGCCTCCAAGCTGCGCAGGCGTTCGTGTACGAGAAAGAACGGCACGAAAATGGCGGGCACGCCGACCGGCACGAACCACTCATCGCCGACGTGACAGGGCGGAAGAAAAACCAAACCTTTCGCGGCCAACTCATCGTGAAGTTGCTGCACGTGGGCTTGGAGCGGAGTGCCCGTGATGGTGAGGCCGAGTTGGGCGATCTTCTTTTCGAGCAACTGTTCGTCGCCCAGATCCACCCATTCGGAAATTTCCATAAGCGAAACAAAGAGTAACAGGCGCTCGGCTACAAGCCAGCAACCGCCGCGATATCCGGGAAGAGCGACGCGCAAGGCCGGACGATCAATTCAGTCGATCAACCACGAGCTTATCATTCGCATCGAAGACCCAGCAGGTTTCATAATCCACTTCGAACAAGTAGCCATCGGGATCCTTGAAATATCCGGCGACACCCCAAGCGGTCCGGATCGCAGATTTTATCAAACTACCACTCGCTTTAACCGCCTACTCAAGGATCAGCGTCACGTCGTTGACCGACTTGGCGAGATGGACGAAAGCGATGCCTTTAAAGGCGGAGTCACGGGACGGCTCCGCGAGTGCGTCCTTGGCGAGATCGGCCAAGCGAAGCAGGCAAAGCGCATAGCCGCCGAGGTCAAATTTCGCAAACCCGGCAGGCCCAGCAGGCGATTTTTTCCACCCGAGAGACTCATAAAACGCCATTGACCGAGCGACGTCCGTGACCCCCAAAAGCAATAAGTGAAGGTGTTGGTTTGGGTGACCGACTCACCATTCAATGAGGTAAGTTGGGTGCCGAGAGGAATTGATTCGAGATTCATTTTTAATATTTGAAATAGTCTGACGCGCGAACTCTACCCGATTCCACTGACCACGGTAGGTCAGTAGCTTTTGCCCAAAGCGCTCAAAGCAACCCAGCCAGCACGCGATCTTTCGTTCACTCTATTTCCCGAGAGCCGTCTCCCTCACTCGACCGTGAACGTGATGACGGCATTGAAGGGGGCCACGATGACGTTGAGCAACGCGATGTTGCTGGTGACGGAACCCGCGGAATTCGTCGCCACTACCGTGTAACTCCCCGCATCAGCGGCAACGCTCGTCGCAATGCTGTAGGTGCTGCCGGTGGCTCCGGCAATCGCCACGCTGTTTTTCTGCCATTGGTAGGTCGGTGCCGGTGTGCCGTTGGCTGCGGCGGAAAAACTCGCAGAGCCGCCTGCCGCCACCACCAAGCTCGATGGCTGCGTCGTGATTACCGGTGCGACCGTCGCCGGCGTCTCCAAAACGAAATGCGCCGCCGTGAGTGCCGGCAGCGTGTAGCTGAAACGATTGCCCGTTATCCCCGTCACCCCCGTGCGCTCCGTGAGCGTCGCGGTGGTGGCATCGAAGGCGAAGACCCGCGCGGTGGCGTAGTTGGTGTCGCCGGCAATCGTGAAGTCGAGCGGCGTGGCCGTATCATAACTTTTGTTGAGCACGATGAGGTGCAGGCGCGCGGTCGAGGCGTCTTCAAGCGAAGCATAGGTCGAACAGGTGACGCTATCACTCGCGGTGGCCGCGACAGAGGTATTGCCGAACTGCCGCCCGGCCCCGTCGTAGTTGCGATACAACTTAAAGGCGGCGGCGACGTAGCTGACATCGGCGTGCAGCGGCCAAATCGAAGCCAGATAGACTCCATTCTTGCCAAAAATGCCGAGAATATCGGCCTGGGCAATGCCGCCGGAGATGTGACCCTCCCCGCCGAAATTATATTCAGTGAAGCCGAGCTTGGTGCCGGGATAAAACGTATCGACGGACTGCTTGATGGCCGGCAAGAACGGCAGAAAGCTCGCGAAGTACTGCCCGATCCAACTGCTCTCGACGTAGGACGCGTCCCAAAATGCGCGTGGTGCCTGCAAGCGGGCTTTGTTGCACGCGATGTTCGTGAAATCGGTGCTGTCCGTGACCCGCGCGCCGCCACCCTGCGCCTCACTGTAATTATGCAGATCGAGCACGTCCAGCAATCGGCGCCCGGCGGTGTTGGAGGCGAGTTTCATCTGATCCAAATAGTAATCGATAAACCAGCGATAGGGGCCCTTTTGTTTTTCGATATTCCAGTCGGTGGCTGCCTGAAACCTATTATAACCGCTGAAACCATAACTCACAAAACCGATGGTCTCGGCGGCGGCATCGATCCGTTTGACCGCCTTGGCCAGATCGACACTGCGCGTGATCAGCTCCGTACATAGCGGCTGAGTCGGATGCAACCGGGCATGAGTGTTGGACCAAAGATCCGGCTCGTTATCCAGATTGTACCCTTTGATGCCGCTCGCTCCGGCCGCACTGCCGTAGCGAGCGACCAGAAAGTTAATCAGTTCGTCCGAATAAACTTTGCCGTCGTTCAAGTCCGGAGTGGTCGAGAGGGTGGTCGGCTTGGTGTTCACCACCGGGAGCCAACGTGAAGAGGGGGCCACTTGGCCGGTGGTTACCGGGCCGGATTTATCGGCGGCAACGTAGCCGGCCATTGGCAGCGTGATAATCGAATAGCCAACATTGGCCGCGAGCGATTGATCGTGGAACTTTGTCATCACGATTCCCGGCACGCTCGCCTGGCTGCCGGTGATGCCGGAAACCCACGTCAAATAGTCGTCGCTCTGATGCAGATAATCCGAACCGGCGTTTGAGGCGTTGGTCTCCCAGTTGTAACCGGTCAGGCGATTCCCGCCTTGGCGGCGCAGCGACAAATTCACCCCCGCGATATCCTGATTACTGCCGTAAATAAGCGGACTGATCGCCGCACGGTTCAATCCAGGATCAACGCTGATGCCCACCGCCGCATGCGCAGTCAGCGCAGTCAACACCCCGAACCCAACGCCGAGCCCCAAGCGAAAAAGAGAAGCGGTAAGCGATGACTTAAGGGAAGGTGGCATGGTGGCGGGTGGTATGGCAGGTTCTTGCGCGAGCCCGAAATAGCACAACTCAAACTGTCCGTAAACGCGTCGAAAAGGCAAGGTGTAGCCGTTACCACTTACTCCACCGTAATCGTGATCACCGCCTCGGTCGGAGTTGCGATATAAGTCTCCAATGTGGCCGGATTGCTCGTGGCGGTACCGGCAAAGTTCGTCACGACGACCGTGCAGTTGGCCGCATCGCCAGAACCAACGCTGGCGATTGTGTACGAGCTACCGGTCGCGCCGACTATGTTCACCCCATTCTTCTGCCATTGATAAGCAGGGGCAGGAGCACCGATGGCAAACGCGGTCAAGGTGTGGCTACTCCCAACGGCGACGGCCTGGCTGGTCGGCTGGGTGACGAATAGCGGTGCACCCGAGGGTTGATTAACGACCAAGGATTGCTGAGCCGAAGCCCCACTATAATTGACCGAGTCCGTCGGAGTAAAACTGACGCTAAGGGCATGTAGTCCTGCAGCCCTTATTTCCCCCACCGTTGGGTTATAGACAAAAGTACCAGCCGTATTCGCCGCAGCATTGAGCTGAGCCCCGCTGAGTGCAGTACCAAAGAATATCGGGATTGGTGTTGCCCAAGTGATTGTCGGTATCGCTTTCGCGATGGTGAGCGTGCCTGAGGTCGAGCCTTGGTAGTTCGGATCACTAATCGTTCCGACGACCGCGTAAGTTCCTGCGTCAATCGGGGCAGTGGCCGAACCATTGTAGGTATAGCCAGCTGAAAGCGACGATGGTGTCGTGGTGGCACTGGCCGAATGAGGCGAACCGTTGTAGGTCGCACTCAGACTGCCGAGTACAAGCGTAGCTGTTGCACGATTTACTGTGAGTGTTGCGACCGTGCTCGTAGCTGTGCCGAGAACACTGCTTACAACCGCAGTGTACGCTCCAGCATCATTTACCACGGCACTGTTAATGGTGTACGTAGCGCTTGTCGCACCAAGAATGCTTACCCCGTTTTTCTTCCACTGAAAAACCGGCGCAGGATTACCTATCGCAGAAGCACTGAAAGTGACCGGTCCGAATGCTGTCACCGTCTGGCTTGCGGGGTTGCTTGAGATCGCCGGGTATATCGGCGCACTAGTCAGATAGCTCCCGAAACTAACCAAACCGGAAGTGATGTCATCGACTTGGTCGAATATTTTTAGCCCGACTTGTCCAGCGTCGGCAGTCCCCCAGAAGTTATAGGTGGCTGCAACCGCGATGGCGGTACGATTGTCGAGGTTGTAACTGGAGTTGCGGGCGAACTGGTTGCCCGGTCCCACCACCAATGCACCGCTGTTGCGTACCCCGCTGAAGCGCAGGCCCGTCGCAAAATCGGTGATCGTCGTCCCGCTCACCGTCACGTCCCCGTAACCGGAGGCAAACTCGAGTCCCACCCCGCTGCCATTGCCGGTGACCGTCGTGTTCGTCACCGTGCCACTCTTAAACTGCAGCTTCGGACTGGTCGCTCCGCTGGTGTACGTGAAGGTTGCTCCGGTGATCGCCGCCGTCGCGCTCGGCAGGGTAACAGGAGTGTTCGTCAGCGTCGTGCCATTGATTGTGAGTGGTCCGTTCACCGGTGAGCCAAACCCTTCGGTAATGCTTGAGCTGCCCACCGTGCCGCCGACCAATGTCAGGTTTGCTCCGCAACAGCCCATTTGCAGCTGGCTGCCGCTCACTGCCGTGCCCGTCAGCTTGATGCCAAGATTGTAGGAATCCGAGTTGATCACTGAGCCGCTCACCGTCGAGTTGTTCACCTCGATCGGCTCGCTCCGCGGATACTGCCCGATGATCGTCGCATTCGTCACTGTAGTGTAATCCAGCACCAATTTGGCCGTTGTCTGATAACCTCCGGTGCGCACCTCCGCGTTCGTGACGCTCGCCTGACTCACCGTCAACGTTCCCGTGCAGGCCACCCCGGGATTAAACTCACCTCCGCCTCCTCACACCATGATCGCTTTCGCTGCATCCGACATCTGCACAAAACTCAATTGCGAGTTCGACAGGTTCGTCCCTTCGAACTTCAGCATCGTCGCGCCCGAACTGACACCGGCGCTCGTCGAACCAAATATAATTGGCGATCCCACCGTCCCGTTTGCGATCAACGTGCCTTGGATATAAATCTGGTAAGCCCCTGCATACTTCACCGTCACCCCGGGGTTGATCGTCAGCGTCGACCCCACCAGTACCTGCACAGCCCCCACCACCGTGTATGGACTGTTGGCCACACTCCAAATGCCGGACTGACCTCCGCTAACATTGGTTGCGGCAACGGCGGTAAGCGCCATTGCTAGAAGTCCGCTCGTAATGAATAGGCTCCAAAGAATAGAGCGGATGGGAAGAATTGATCGGACCGAATAGTTCATGTGTTGAAAATGTTTTTTTGCCGCACTGTCCTATCAGATGACCTCCGCCTATTGCCCACGAGGCTAACTTTCAGAGAGCTACTATGTTCGATTTTGAAGCACGAAAGGTTGGGGGAACGGCGATTTTGTGCAGTTGAATATCCGGAGGGGTAGAATTGATAGTTTTGGCCCGAGCTGATGATGGGTGCCGACTAGCAGTAAACGATCAAGTTTTTTGGCAGACTAAAGCCGGTATGCATCGGATGGCTGGAATGCACCGCTGCTCTGAGCCTAGTGAAAACACCCGCAATCTCCTCGACTTTACTTTCCGTACTCCGACTTCGGACTCTGAGCCCCAGCGTCAAACCGATCACGTGACAAAGCAGCCACAATGAAGTACACGGCTAAAACATCTGCAACCAAATCGGTTACTCGCCCGAGGAAAACCAAGCTACTCGCCCGTGATCGTGATGATGGCATTGAAAGGCGCGATCACGGTCGCCGCGAGGTTTCCCACCGTCAACCCGTGGCCGAAACTCGTTAACCAGATTTCACTCGGGTTGTAGGGATTGAAGAACACTCGCTTGGGTTGGCGGAAGGGATAGTTCGCTACGCGGGTGAAGACCGGGGACGTCGCGTGAATATTCGCGGAGTGCCACAGGCCGTCGGTCTCGGTGGTGAGGAAAGCATCATCGACCTTCGTCGGGCTGAACGTGATCGAGGTGACGCGATCAAGTGAATCGATTTTCGTCCAACTCACGCCGCGAAATCGGACTAAAATAAATTTAGCGCGGAGACGGCTCAACTGTGCCATCGTTTTCTTCTTACCCTTCGCGAGACAAGTCTTGGTTACAGGCTCAGCTCGTTTCCTCGTCCCACTTCTCTCCACGGCCTGGGGGCAGAATGTCTGAGACTGTTCCTGGGAGAGATTCAACCGATAGAATCCCGGCCGGCCGAGGTCGGTTCCTTCTCACGAATAATTAGCCGGACGTTTACAGGCCCTTCACACCCCGAGCCGAAAAAGCGGGAAGTTCTATCCCAATACTTCAAAGCAATCCGGCCAGCACGCGGTCCTTCGTGAGCGCAAACGCCGAGCGCACCACCGCGAATGTCTCCACCAACTCTCGCGGCGAGCCGTTACTCGGAAAACGCATCTCCAGCGTTGATCCGTCGCAGATCACCTCGGCCGACACTCCTTCAACCGCCAGCACGCAATGCCGATAATCCGACGGATAACTCACCGTAAGTCCACCTTCGCCGCCGCGCTCTTCGATCGCATCGATGACCGCTTCCACCCGCGCGCCCTTGGTCAGGCCAAAAACGATCCCGCCAAACAGCGCGTCGAACAATTCATTGAACTCCGGCAGGCTCACCAACTCCCCGCTGCGTAAACTGTGCAACGTGCGCGTGACCTCGTAGCCCGCTGGATTGCCCGTCTCCAGCGCATAGGCGATCTCCAGCGTGAAATCCTTCGCCGTCAGCACCGCCTGAGGACTCGCGACTTCCAACGCCAGATCCTTGCGCCGGTAATCCAGTGCGATCTTCGCCCGTTGGAAAAACTGTTCACTTTCCGCCGACAACTCACTCACGCACAATTTCCCGAGAAACGTCGTCGTCGTGGCATTCACCGCATCCGGCACGGTGTGATGCTGCTTCTTGAAACCCGCCAACGTTTTCACCATCCCGGAGCTGCGGCCCACGAGACTGATCCGGGAAACAAACTGATGCGGATCATCCGCCGTTTTTGCCATGGCGCGAAGTGAGGCAGACGGGTCAGCGAGTGGCAAGTGAGCATTGGCTGGATATGACGCATCTTGACGCTGTGCTAACTAGCATCATGATGCCTGCATGCGTACCACCCTCACTCTCGACCCCGATGTTTCGCTGAAAGCCCGGCGGGTGGCCGCCCGTCAAGGCCGTCCGTTCAAGCAGATCGTGAACACCGCCCTGCGGCTCGGACTTGCAGAGCTGTTGAAACCGGCTATCGCCAAACCTTACCACACCAAGCCCCGCCCGCTCGGCCTGCGCGAAGGACTGAGCTACGACAACATCTCCGAACTGCTGGCCCGGGCCGAAGGGGAGGATCACCCGTGATCCTGATCGATGCCAATCTGCTGCTGTACGCCGAGGACAGTCTCTCCCCGCAACATGAAGTGGCCCGGACTTGGTGGGATAGCCAATTGAGTGGCACCGCCCCGGTTCTCCTGTGCTGGCCGGTCCTCACCGCCTTTATTCGGATCAGCACCAACCACCGACTACATCGCCGGCCGTTGACCCTTAAAGAAGCCATCGAACGCGTGCAAAGCTGGCTCGATCAACCCTGTGTCCGTCTGATCGAGCCGACCGAGCAGCACTGGATTACTTTTCAAAAAATGCTCAAAGGCGGCCACGCCACCGCCAATCTCGTTTCCGATGCTCATCTCGCCGCTCTGGCCGTTGAGCACAATAGTCTGCTCTGCTCCACCGACGCCGATTTCACCCGTTTCCCCGGATTGAAATGGAATAATCCGCTCACACGCTGAAAAGTTTTTATCTAGCACTCCCGCCGCGACCATCAGTTTCAACTTCTTTCTAACACCCAAAAAAACGGCGGCCGCCATGGACCGCCGTTTTTTTATTACCCCTAATACGACCCCTAAATTCTTTAAACCGCGAGTGGCGGCGAGGATGATCCGCTCTTCTTAAAGAGACTGATCAACCCCATAATCACCAGTACAGGAATCCACACGGGCGAGAGTGCCACGGCCAAAGCTAGCACCACCGCCACCAACGCGGCCACGAGTGAAAAGCCCACCATGCCCAGCGCCATCGCCGCGGCCAGACCGACCAGCGCCCCCAGAAAAATCACCGGGCTGAGTTTGATCGCCACGAGGAGAAGAACCGCCAAAAGAAGAACTTTAAGGAATGTGTTCATGCCTCCAGTACACGACTCCTTTCAAAAAGTTACAGAATCTGACCATTTACGTTTTGAATTCGGACTGGAGGCCCGGCCCTCTTGTCGGGTCGCAGCCTTGGCGAAGACCGCTGTGGCCGTGCCGCTCTCGGGCAGCCGGCACGCCGACAAGCGACGGCCCTACAAAGTTTCAAAACGAATCATCATGGGTGGATGAATTTGACTGCGGAATATTCCGAATCCACGGAAGATAACGTTGCCGGCCCTGCGCTTCCGTGTGTGCTGGGTCTTCCGTGGTTTCCCCTGCCTCAACTCCCGTCCCCGTCGTCTGCGCTGTCATCGCACGCGCTGGCCTCGTCCTCCTCGCCCAGCGCCCGCCACACAAACTCCTGCCGTTGAAATGGGAATTCGCCGGCGGCAAAGTCGAGCCGGACGAGGACCCCGCCGCCGCCATCATCCGCGAAATCCACGAGGAGCTCGGCTGCGACATCGTGATCACCCGCACCCTGCCCCGCTTCACCTACGACTATAAAACCGTCGTGATCGAGATGATCCCGTTCGTCTGCGCGCTGACCACCACCTCCCCTGAGCCGCACCCGCACGAGCACGTCGCGCTGGCCTGGGTCAAACCCGAGGAAATCACGCGCTATGATCTCGCCGCCGCCGATTTTCCCGTGGTCGCCGAAATTCTTTAACTCGGCTGCATCGCACTTGCCTTGTCATCGCGAGCCTGTCGAAGACGGGCAGCCTGTCGTCCGTAGCCTTGGCAAAGGATGATGGCGATCCAACTCGCTGGATTGCTTCGTCGCTCCGCTTCTCGCAATGACAATGCTGGCGACGGGGTGAGCGGTGTTTGTCTTTGAGTGTGATGAATGCAGGTTCAGCATCGATCCAAGCTTCCTATTGTGCGAGCCCCACGACAAACGCTAGGGCGCGATTTAGTCTAAGCAAAGTTTCGTCGTCCAGACAACCGATCACCTTACCAAACCCGGATGATCGGCACCGCGAGAATTTTATCCACCATGATCTGTGAGACATGCTCCAACCCGCTGCTTTTACCCGCGGCTACAGTGATGCGAAAGGCCGGAGCCTCGGCCACCTGACTGCTCAGCAGACAAACCACCACGCTTTGGATGCCCGCCTCCGTCAGCGCATCGGCTTGGACCACGACCGCCGGCCGCGGTTTTCCATAATCACCTGGAGCTGCCACCGTCACGATATCTCCCCGGCGCATCAGCGAAGCGGTTCCTCGGCCACTGCCTCGATAAAGTTCAGCGCTTCGGTTTCATCCTTGTCCTTCAACCGCGCCACTTGTCGGCGCAATTCCCGGGCAAACCCCGGCGAACGCGGATCCGGCACCCAGATTTGCCCTGGCCGCAGTCCTTGTGCGCGCAACCGTGCACGATATTCGCTCATCTTCGCAACTGATGAAACTGATTTGGACTTGGCTGGCATAACGATGAACTTTCCAAGCAACATGTTATTCAATTATTTTCGCGGCAAGTCTTCCCTGGACCGTTTCTAGCTCGGCTCGCCAGAATACTATCTGATTCCGGTGACGACACTTGTTCTTTTTTCGCTTCTGACTATTCTGCCGCTTCCACCCTTAGCCACTATGAATAATAAATTACTCCGTTTCGGCCTGCTGTTAATCAGCAGCCTGTGTTTTATCGCCAGCCTGACCGCCCAGACTCCTGCGGCGCCCAAACTCGAATTTCCCGCCGCCAGCCCCGCTGCCACCCTCAAGCAGCGCGTCGGCATCACCGACATCGAGATCAATTACTCCCGGCCCAGCATGAAAGGTCGCGTGATTTTCGGTGGCCTCCTGCCCTTCGATAAAGTGTGGCGCACCGGCGCCAATAACGCCACGAAGATTTCCTTCAGCACACCGGTTAAACTTAACGGCACCGATGTTGCCGCAGGCGTTTACGCCCTTTTCACCATTCCCGGCAAGGAAGAGTGGACCGTGATCCTGAATAAAGTCACCGGTCAATGGGGCGCCTATGCCTACGACGCGAAGAACGACGTCGCTCGCATCAAGGCCAAGCCTATTGCCATGCCCACCGCCGTCGAATCCTTCAGCATCGGGGTCGCTGATCTCCGGGACGCCTCCGCCACCATTTTTCTCACTTGGGAAAAGACCCACGTGCCAGTTTCCTTGACCGTCGACACCAAGGGAATTTTGGTGCCGCAGATCGAGGCCGCCATGGCCGCCGGTGGCGAAAAACTACCCTACGCCCCCGCCGCGATGTTTTACCTCGAGAACGGTCTGGACCTAAAGAAAGCCCTCACCTGGATCGATGCCGGTATTGCCGCAGAGCCCAAAGCTTTCTATTTCGTTTACCGCAAGGCGCTCATTCAGGAAAAAATGGGCGACAAAGCCGGCGCCCTCGCTACGGCCCAAGCCTCACTGGACGCTGCCAACAAGGCCGATGGCGCCATCAAAGAGGAATATGTCGGCTTGAACCAAGCCCTCATCAAACGCCTGCAGTAATGGCCCGCTGCGCGTCTCAGCGCATCGGCGCATTATTCTTTGCCGCTTCCGCTGCCGGCTGGCTCCTTCTCGCCAGTCCGGCCAGCGCGAGCGACCCGGCTCCGGTCACGCCGCCACCGGCACCAACGCTCGTCCCCGCACTTCTCCAGGAACTGCGCTCGCTCCGAGTGACGGGCACCGTACTCTATATCGCCGCGCATCCCGACGACGAAAATACCGAGTTGATCACGGCTTTCTCGCGCGGTCGTAGTTATCGCACGGCCTACCTCTCCATGACCCGGGGCGACGGCGGGCAAAATGAATTAGGGCCTGAGTTCGGCGAAAAACTCGGCGTCGCCCGCACGCAGGAACTACTCGCCGCCCGTCGACTCGACGGTGGCCAACAGTTCTTCACTCGCGCGATCGATTTTGGTTTTTCCAAATCTCCCGAGGAAACCCTGCGTTTCTGGGATCAGGCCACCGTGCTCGGCGACGTCGTGCGCGTGATCCGCAAATTCCGCCCCGACGTCATCATCACGCGTTTCCCGATTCCGCCCGGCAGTGGCGGTCACGGCCATCACACCGCCTCGGCGATGCTGGCCCTCGAAGCTTTCCAACTCGCGGGCGATCCCACGGCCTATCCCGAGCAAATCGCCCAAGGCCTGCAACCATGGCAACCCAAACGCATCGGTTGGAACGTTTCCACCTGGGGTGGAGTTAGCCCACTCCAAGGACCCACGATCCAATTCGATATCGGGGGCAACGATCCCGTGACCGGCGTGCCCTTCGGCACGATGGCCAACCAAAGCCGCGCCATGCACAAAACCCAAGGTCTCGGTTTTTTCGCCGCTCGCTCCGGCGGCTCCGGGCCAAATCTGCAAACATTCCTCCTGCTCGCCGGCGATCCTCCCGCGAAGGATATCATGGACGGTATCGACACGACTTGGGCCCGCGTGACCGGCGGAGCGGAAATTATTCCCCTCCTCGACGACGCCCTCGCTCAATTTAATCCCGCCGATCCGTCCGCCAGCGTACCGGCCCTGCTCGCCCTCCGCACAAAACTCCTCGCACTACCCACCGAGGCACTCGTGCTCGACAAGCGCCGCGATCTCGACCGCATCATTCAGCACTGCCTCGGTCTCGCCGTCGAAACAACGATTCCTCAAGCTGCAGTCGTCGCGGGAGAAAACATTTCCCTGCAACATGAAGTAAGCCTCACGTCATCCGTGCCAGTGCGCTGGATGGCGGTGCGCTATCCCGCACTGAAAACTCAACTCAAGGTCCGCGCCGATCTCACCACCAATCAACCGACCACCCGTGCGACTGCGCGCAACCTCCCTGTCGCCACTCCCTCCAGCCAACCCTACTGGCTGCGCCGCGATGGCTCCGCCGGCATGTTTCGCGTCGATGATTTTGCTTTGATCGGTGAACCGGAAAATCCTCCCGCTTTTCCTGTCGAATTCGTTTTTGAAATCTCCGGCCAGACTATCGTGATCGCCGACGAGCCCGTCCAACTCGTCGCCGGAGCTTCTCCCGCCCAAGCCCGCCGACGCCTCACCATCATTTCCCCGGCATCACTCGCCTTCGCCAACGAATTGGAACTGTTCGCCCCGGGAGCCACCAAAGAAATCTCCCTCGAAATCACCACCGCCCGCGCCGGCTCGCTCGGAAAACTGCAACTGGCCGCTCCTGCGGGCTGGACTGTTTCTCCGGCCAGCCTGCCGTTCACGCTCACGCGCAGCGGTGATAAAACTCACCTCACTTTTCAAGTCACCGCCCCCGCCCATCCCGGTTCCGTCAACCTCTCAGCGGTTGCGGAAATTGATGGCGTTCGCCACGGCACCGAACGTTTCCTCCTCAACTACGCGCACCTCCCTCTGCAGTTGTTGCAACGCCCCGCCCAGCTCAAAGCCGTGGCGCTCGATGTACAGACGCGCGGTCACCGCATCGGCTATCTGCCCGGGGCCGGCGATAACGTCGCGGAAAGTCTCACCCAACTCGGTTACACCGTTACGCGTCTCACCGGCGCCGATCTCACCGCCGAAAAACTCGCCGGACTCGACGCCGTCGTCCTTGGCGTTCGCGCCTTCAACGAGCGCAAGGATCTCGCCGCTCATTTGCCTGCACTCTTCGCGTGGGTCGAAGCCGGCGGCACCGTCATCGCCCAATACAATCGCCCCAACAACGCCCTCAACGAATCGCTCCTCGGGCCGTACACGCTTTCCCTCAAGGGCCCGGCCCCCACTTGGCGCGTCACCGATGAATCCGCTGCGGTCACTTTTCTCGCCCCCGATCATCCCGCGTTGAACACGCCGAACAAAATCACCGTCGCGGATTTCGACGGTTGGATGCAGGAGCGCGGCGCCTATTTTCCCAGCAGTTGGGACGAAGAACATTACACCGCCGTCTTCGCGATGAACGATCCGGGAGAGCAGCCACTGAAGAGCAGCCTGCTCATCGCAAAGCACGGCAAAGGATGGTACGTGTACACGGGCCTCTCGTTCTTTCGTCAATTACCTGCCGGCAATCCCGGCGCGCACCGCCTGTTCGCGAATTTGCTCTCCCTCGGAAAATAAGGCCAGCGAATCAACCGATCAGATAAACCGCTAAGCCACACTAATGATTACTAATTTCCGGATCGGATCGCTGAGTTTTATCAGTGGCCCATTAGTGTGGATTAGTGGTTCAAGTTTTCTTTAATGAACGCCTCTCCGCCTCCCGCACCTGACGACGATTCGCCCGGCGTGCCCGGCTTCCGCACCTGGCGCGGAGTTTATCTTTTTGTCTTTGGCTGCTTCGTCGTGGTCGTGATCGCGCTCACGGTATTCACCCGTTACTACGCATGAACGCGATCGATTGGATCGTCCTGCTCGGAACTATTCTCGGCATTGTCGCCTACGGCACTTGGCGCACCCGCCACACCAATCACCTCGACACCTATCTCAAAGGCAGCAGTTCCACCAAATGGGGCACGATCGGACTCTCCGTCATGGCAACTCAGGCCAGCACGATCACGTACCTCTCCTTGCCCGGCCAAGCCGCGGAAAATGGCATCGCGTTTATCCAAAATTATTTTGGCCTGCCCCTTGCGCTCATCCTCGTGTGCGCGGTGTTTCTACCAATCTACCGCAAGCTCGGCGTTTACACCGCTTACGAATTTCTCGGCCAGCGCTTCGATAAAAAAACCCGCCTGCTCGGCGCCGGTTTGTTCGTGCTGCAACGCGGCTTGCAGGCCGGCATCACCATCTACGCTCCCGCCATTATTCTTTGCACCATTCTCGGCTGGCGATTGGACGTGACGATTATTTCCACCGGCCTGCTGGCCATCGTATACACCGTCACCGGCGGCAGTGCGGCGGTCAATCTCACCCAGAAAGCGCAAATGGGCGTGATCTTTGTCGGCATGGTTGCGGCGTTTATCGTGCTCGTGGCCAAGCTCCCGGCCGATGCGCTCCCGATCGCGGGCGCCCTCGGCAAACTCCAAGGCGTGGACTACACGCCGGATTTGAAACTGCGCTACACCCTCTGGAGCGGGTTGCTCGGAGGATTTTTTCTCTCGTTGTCTTACTTCGGCACCGACCAATCCCAAGTGCAGCGCTACATCGGTGGCGCTTCACTCCGGGAAGGCCGCCTCGGTCTCATGTTCAACGCCGTTCTCAAAATTCCCATGCAGTTCTTCATCGTGATCCTCGGCGCGATGCTTTTTGTCTTTTATCAATTGCAACCCGATACGCCGGTGCTTTTCAACCAAGCTCACTGGCAACTTCAGGCGCAGGGCCCGCAGGGACAGAAGTTCAAAGCATTGGAGGAAAAACACGCCGCCCTCCACGCCGACAAACAGGCTAAAATCCGCGCCTGGGTCTCCGCGCGCCAGCAAAACGATCCCACCGCAGAATCCGCCACCCGGGCCGCGTTGCTCACCGCCCAAGCCGCCTCCGATACCATGCGCCAGGAGGCGCGCGCTGCCCTGCAAACGGCCGATCCCTCCACCAAAAAAACCAAGGATTCCGATTTCATTTTCATCACTTTTATTCTGACGCAACTCCCCCACGGTTTAATCGGTCTGCTGCTCGCGGTAATGTTCTCCTCCGCCCTCTCCTCCAAAGCCGGCGAACTCAACGCCCTCAGCACGACCACCACGATCGATCTCTGGCGTCACTTTCGCCCGCTCGCCGCCCCCGACGAGGCGCGCAACGTCCGCGTCGCGAAATGGTTCACCGCGATCTGGGGCCTGTTCGCCATCGGCTTCGCGCTCTTCGTGAGCTTCGCGGAGAATCTCATCGAGGCGCTCAACATCGTGGCCTCGATTTTCTACCCGGCGCTGCTCGGGGTGTTTATCGTCGCCTTCTTTATCAAGCACGTGAAAGGCACGGCGGTTTTCTGGGCCGCCATCGCCGCGCAAGCGGTCGTGCTCGCGATTTTCTTCCTCGGCAAAGCCTATCCCGCCCACGAAATCGGTTACCTCTGGCTCAATCCGATCGGCTGCTTCGTCTGCGTCGGATTCAGCCTGATCCTCCAGTCAATTCTTCCGCGCTCTGCTACTGCATAGCCCTTCGGCTACTCTCATTTTCACCCTCACTTTGTCAGCCGCCCCCATCATCTGTTTCGGCCAGCAACCCTGCGGGTTTTTCCCGCGACGGTTTCTCTACGCCAAAGTTGCGACAGCCCGAAAACTGCAGGCCGAGATCGGCGGCGAGATTGTTTTCTTCTACCACGACAGCGACCACGACCCGCGTGAAACCCAGACCACGCTGCGTCACCGCAAAACAAATGAACCGTATACGTTCAATTTCACCTGCCCCAGCAAAGTGCAGCGCAAGTTTTCCCCACTCTCCCTCAAGCGCATCGCCGCCGACTGGCAGACCAACACCGCGCGCCAACTCCCCAACTACG
>Ga0163149_10001494_pt1 | contig 29932 bp, 27 predicted proteins | sample OliLakLV19MP5G1_FD_148604 | JGI IMG/M metagenome (GOLD analysis project Ga0163149, IMG submission 148604) | Freshwater microbial mat bacterial communities from Lake Vanda, McMurdo Dry Valleys, Antarctica - Oligotrophic Lake LV.19.MP5.G1 | ecosystem: Environmental > Aquatic > Freshwater > Lake >... | reverse complement strand
GTTTATGGGTTATTGATCCCGTCTGGGCGCGGATTCTGGATGCCAAGGCGTCTTGGGGCCAAACGATTCCTGCGATGTTGATCGGCGCCAGCGCTGGCATCGCACTGCTGATTCGCGCGGCACTGGCCAGACAATCGCTAGCCGAACAGCAAAGCCAAGATTGGCTGGCGGCAATGCCTATCGCCGCAACCCTGCGACGCGCTGCACGCGGTAGGCGGGTATGGGTCGAAACACTGCTTGCGGCCGTCTTTGTGCTGGTGCTTTTGGCTTGGGCCGCGAGCCGGGTCGAGAATCCATCGAGTGCGCTGTTGTTAGCCTGCAGCATTGGCACGATCTGCGGGTTGGCGCTGGTCAGCGTGTTAGCAGAGCGTCGGCAAGTCCAGGCGCTGGGGCAGACCATGCCCCGGACGCGAGCGGTTGCGGTCAATATCGCCCAAGGTACGCAGGGCTTGAGGCTACTGGGCGCCGCGCTGGAACCTGCCACGGCACGTTTGCCGCGCAGTGCACCGTGGGTTGCTTTCAGCTTTCTGCTATTTCCCCCATCGACCCCGATTATCGCCGTACTGGGTTTGGTGCTGATGTTCACCGCATTAGCGCTGGCGCTGGATTTGGTCGGCCATTGGCATACACGTTATATTGCCGATCAATATTGGCTGGCCGCGCAACCATTAGCAGCACAACAGTTATTCGGCGCTTACCTGCCGTATTTGTTTCGACGCAATTCCGTTTTTATTCTCAGTTTTGGCTGTTGCGTGTATGCATTAGGTGCCCCGCCGTACTTCGCCGCGGCGAGTAGCGTATTGCTGGCCGTGGTCGTCGGCGATGCGCTGCTCTGCGGTTTTGCGACGCGACGACAACCAGAGCGTTTCTCTCTGCTGTTGATTGTGCATTTAGTCATTAATCTTGCGATTTTTCAGGTATTTCCGCCGGCGCTTCCGCTGGTTTGGATGGCCTGCGCAATAAGCGCTTGGCGCAAAGGACTAGGTTGAACCTAGAAACCTCAGTTGACCGCTTTCGAGTGGCGTAGCTCGATGATTCTTCTGGCTTTTCAGTCGATTGACTCGCTCACCCATTTGGCGAGTCCGCTACGGGGCAGATTGCACGGTTGTGGCGGCACATGGCTGCGTTGCAACTCGTTGGAATAGAGGAGCTATTCCCCCGGTCTGGCGGCGTAGCCGCCAGCCGTTCAAGCCGGCGCGCGGCATGCCGCGCAAGCTTGCCGGCTTTCACCCCCCATAACCGCACACTCTACTCCGTCCAACTGAGGTTTCTAGGTTGAACTTACTTGACGTACGCCAATTACACTTGAGCTTCGCTACCAACGCCGTGCTGCGCGGGGTAGATTTGCAAATTAACCGCGGCCAATTGCTCGGATTAGTCGGGCCGAATGGCTCTGGAAAGACCAGTCTGATCCGCGCCATTACCGGCCTGCTGCCGGTGGGTGGCGGACAAGTGTGGATTGATGGCGTGGATATCAGCGTTGATCCGCTGGCTGCTCGTCAGCGTTTTGGCTTTGCGCCCGATCCGGCTCGATTGCCACCTGCTTTGACCGGGCGTCAAGCGCTTAATGTGACCGCTGCGGCACGTGGGCTGCAGGGCTTGCCGACCGCCACGCTGGAATTGGCGCAACGACTAGGTGCGCTGCCGTGGATTGATCAGCGCATTGAGATCTACTCGCTGGGAACACGACAGAAATACGCCATTTTGATCGCTTTGTTGGGTGATCCACCGCTGCTGGTTCTCGACGAGGTGATGAACGGTTTGGATCCGATTTCCAGCCACGAACTCAAGCTGGAATTGATCGCCCGTTGCGCCAACGAACGCTGCGGTGTGTTGCTGGCCACCCACGGCCTGGAAATTGCGCCAACCTTGTTAACCGACGCCGCGCTATTGCACGAGGGCCGCATTCAACACCGCTGGGGCGCCGCCGAGTTAACCGAATGGCGACACGCGGACCCCGGCGCCTTTGAACGCGCGGTGGTTGCGGCGCTCCGTGGAGACTTGCTGGCGGGTGTTTCAACCTAGCAGCCTGTCGGGCTTTGCGCGTGAGGTGCGTTGTGTGGCTTTAAGCGGATGGCTGCAAGGCGCGGGTCGCAGCGCAGACGCCGTGCAGACGCACAGCCCGCCGGACGGCCTTTTGGCGTAGCGCAGACTCGAAAGTAGATCGAAATCCATCAGAATCAATCCGAGAATGCCCAGAAAACGATCGCCAAAAGGACTTCCGGCGCACTCGCGAGGAAAGCCCGACAGGCTGCTAGGTTCAACGATTCCCTAAGCCTGACTCCACTGCGCCCAGTGTTCCACCTGCACATCATCATTTGGGGTTGGCAGTTCCAGAATGTCACCGGGTTTGGCCACTTGATAACCTGCCTGCCTCATCTGTACTGCCGCTTGGTGATTGGGATAATGGTAAAGCACCATACGAGCGCGAATAGCTGAGCTGTATTCACGCTCTAGGTCAGCTAATCCGGTGTGTGAGGGATTGGGTAACGGGCCACAATCATGAATAATGCGTTCGCCGTGGCGCGCATGTTGCTGCAACCATTCCGGAATTGGGCGTGTATCACCGGTGTAAAGGAAACTGCCCGCCAGGGAAAGGCCAAAGGCACTTTCTGGGGCATGATGACGCACTGGAAACACGCTAAATCGCAGGCCCGCGTGCCAAAAATCTTCGCTGACTGGAATTAGTTGAAACACATCCCAGAAATTGCGTCCTCCCTCGGCGACCCAATTGGGAAAATCCGCCACGCGCCGTTGCAATAAGCGCACCACCGTGACCGGCACGTACAGCCGCGGCAGAGGCGCATTTTTTTCGAATGCTAATCGGTAAAACCAAGATTCTAAATCGCCCACATGATCTAGATGAGTATGGGTGATAAACACCGCAGCGGGATTATTTCCAAAAACGATTCGATATCGTTCAAGCACGCCAATGCCCATATCGATCAACAACAGTGGTTGACCGTCGCGCTGCAACACCGCACTGGAACTGCCCAGTTCGTGCGCCTGAGCACTGCCCACACCGAGAAAGCGCAGCGCCCAGTTAGACATCTTTCACCCGTTGGGCATGCGCCTGCAGCAGCGCTTGCCAGCCCTTTCGTGCATCGTTTTGATCCACACGTGCGCCATACAATTTGCGCAAAGAGCGGGCTAATCGCGCCAAAACCACCTCACTCCAGCTGCCCGGCGCGCGTTGTCTGCCCCGATCCCAATCAATCAGCCACACTGCTTCATGCGCATCGATCAACACGTTGTGCGCATTCAGATCAGCGTGCTCAAAGCCTTGCGCGTGCGCCAAACCCAAGGCCGCGCCGATGCGCTGCCAATCCAATGTTGTCCAATCGGCTAAGCCGGTCAATCGCGCTGACAGGGTCTGCGTATCGGCAATTCGCATCATTAGCAAATCGCCGCTATACAAGGCACCGTGCCGTCGCACCTGCGCCGCCATGGGGCGGGGCACCGGCAAACCGCAATGCAGCGCAGCGGCCAGCAGACGAAACTCGCATATAGGCCGCGTCTGCGCCGCGCCGGTCCACACATAGCAGTCCTTCAGCACACGCGCCACTGCGCCACCACGGCGGTAATGACGCAGCACCATTTCTCCCAATTCGGTTTGCATCGCAAATGCCGCGCCACGCCCCCGATCCAGCACGCTGCGCTGCGGCCAATGTTCAGGCGTGAACCATGGCGCGGGCGGCGTTGGCATACGCGCGGCATCGTAGATGACGATTCGATCATCATCGACCACCATCTGCGCTTGGATCGCAGTGTCAATCAAAATGCTAGCCCGCATGTTGCATGAATTCGCGCGATGATCGCGCAGGATACGGCTTGCACTAGGGATTTTTCTGAAGAAGCGCCTTGTCAGGCCGGACTGCGGAAAATCCCTTGCGCGGCCAATAGACTAGCGAAGGCGCGTGTAATTTACGAAACATGCGAGCTAGCTGTTCAGAACGGCCGGATAATCATGGCGCTACGGCTCTTAAAAAGCGATCAACGGAAGCTCATCCATGAACCTAGAAACCTCCGTTTGTCTGCTGCGCTTGTCGGCGCTCGGTGATGTATGCCACCTATTACCATTGGTTCATGCGCTGCGCACGCAGCGCCCGGAGCTGCAATTAAGCTGGATTCTGGGCGCGAGCGAGGCGCAACTGTTGTCCGGCTTGCAGGATGTCACGCTGATCAGCTATCGCAAGCGCGATGGCCTAGCCGGCATGCGGCAAATTTGGCGACAACTGTCCAAACAACAATTTCCTGCGCTATTGCTGATGCAACTGGCGTTGCGCGCCAATGTGCTGAGTATGGGCGTGGCGGCCAAACGGCGTATTGGTTACGACAGAGCGCGTTCGCGCGAGGGCCATGGCCTATTTATCAATGAACGCATCAGCGCGCATGGTTACAGCCACGTGATGGAAACCTTGTGTCGGTTTGGCGAGCCACTGGGCGTCAAAGTAGATGAGTTGGTCTGGCCGTTTACGATCCCCGACGAAGCGCAGGAATTTGCGCTGCGTGTGTTGCCAGCCGACCTGCCACTGCTTGGCATCAGCCCGTGTTCCAGTCATGCGCTGCGCAATTGGTCGGCCACCGGTTATGCGCAGTTGGCGCGTCATGCGCATCGACGCCAGGGTTTTCAGGTGGTGCTGCTCGGCGGCCGCAGTGCGGTTGAAAGAGCGATGGCGGATGCCATCTTGGAGCAAGCGCCAGACGCCCATTGCATCGATCTGGTCGGTAAAGACACGCTTAAACAGCTGCTGGCGCTGCTCGGACGCTTGGACATTTTGGTGTCACCCGATTCTGGTCCAGCGCATCTAGCCAGTGCACTTGGCGTCCCGGTGATTGGTTTGCACGCCGCCACCGATCCGCGTCGAAGCGGACCGTATCGCAGCCTGCATTGGTGCGTGAATCGCTTCCCAGACATGGTGCGCGATCGCTTAGGCAAGTCCTTGGATCAGGTGCGCTGGAGCACGCGCATCGAATATCCCGATGTGATGCAGCGCATCACGATTGACGAAGTCTTGGCAACGCTTGATCGACTCTGTGCCACGCCTATCGCGCAGCGCTTGGCGCCCGCGCGTTTGCGGTCACCCTTGTAGACAGTGCTCATCTGCGTATGATCCGCGCCGTTCGCACCCCTGGGAGGGCGGCGCGAGTGGGTGATACGCTTTGTAAGCGTGCCCCGGCATCATGCCGCCTGCCCACACGGTGCGCGCATCGCCCCTTTTACCAGCGAGAATGTCCCATGGTGTTCGAAACGATTGGCTCTTTAGGCCATGAACAGGTCGTGTTCTGCCAAAACAAAGATGTGGGCTTAAAAGCCATCATCGCCGTGCATAACACCACGCTCGGGCCGGCGCTCGGCGGATTGCGCATGTGGCCGTACAAAAATGAGCAAGAAGCGCTCAACGATGTATTGCGGCTATCGCGTGGAATGACCTTCAAGGCCGCGGTTGCCGGTTTGAATTTGGGTGGAGGCAAAGGCGTCATCATTGGCGACCCGTCCAGAGACAAATCGGAAGGGCTGTTCCGCGCTTTTGGTCGATTCGTCAATTCTTTGGGTGGTCGCTACATCACCGCCGAAGACGTCGGTATCGACGTCAACGATATGGAATATGTGTTCAAGGAAACCGAGTACGTTTCTGGCGTGCATCAGGTGCACGGCGGTTCGGGCGATCCTTCACCGTTCACGGCGGCTGGATCCCTGCAAGGCATCATGGCCAGCTTGAATGTGCGTTTTGGTAGCGAGGACATTGGCAAGTTCAGTTATGCCGTGCAAGGCGTGGGACACGTCGGCTACGAGTTGGCCAAATTGCTGCGCGCGGAAAAGGCCAAGGTATTCGTGACCGACATCAACCGCGCCGCGGTGCAGCGTTGTGTGGAAGAACTGGGCTGTGAAGCGGTGTCGCTAGATGAGATTTATGACGTCGACGCCGATGTCTACAGCCCCTGCGCGCTGGGCGGAACGGTCAACGAAAAGACGATGCCTCGTTTCAAATTCAAGATTGTCTGCGGCGCCGCCAACAATCAATTGGCGACCGACGAATGTGGCGATGAATTGGAGCGGCGCGGCATCCTGTATGCCCCCGATTACGCCGTCAACGCCGGTGGATTGATGAACGTATCGATTGAACTGGACGGTTACGATCGCGAACGCGCCATGCGCATGTTGCGCTCAATCTACTACAACGTCGGCACCATCTTCAAAATCGCCAAACGCGATGGCATTACCACTTGGCGCGCCGCCGATCGCATGGCCGAAGAACGCATCAACACCATCGGCAAAGTCAAACTGCCATATATGGGTAGTGCGCGGCCGATGTTTAAGGGACGATCACGCGCCTGAGGCCGGCGCGCCGGGCACCGGAAAGGCTGGCAGATTGCAGCGCTTGTTTGCCCCGGAATTGACTTGTGGCGCGCTATTCTCTGGCTCAGCAGTGCACCCGAGTACCGATCCGGCCGGTCGGCGCAGCTGGGCTTGCGCAACTCGCGACGCGCGCTTCGTGTGGGCGTTGCCCACCGCCGCTCACCCACTTTAGGAATTTCCCATGACCCCATTTTCTCTCGGCGAAGAACTCGACCTACTGCGTGAAACGGTGCGGCGTTTTGCCGATAGCAAGATTGCGCCGCGTGCCGAAGAAATCGACCGCAGTAATTGTTTTCCGCGCGATTTGTGGCCAGAGCTGGGTGAATTGGGATTGCTCGGCATTACCGTTGATCCTGATTTTGGCGGCAGCGGTTTGGGTTACCTAGCCCACTTGGTCGCGATGGAAGAAATTTCGCGCGCGTCTGGGTCGGTGGGTCTCTCGTATGGCGCGCATTCCAATTTGTGTGTGCAAAACCTATACAACAACGGCTCGAACGCCCAAAAAACCAAGTATTTACCCAAACTGTGCAGCGGCGAATGGGTCGGCGCATTGGCGATGAGCGAACCCGGCGCGGGCTCCGATGTGGTCGGCTCGATGAGTTGTCGCGCTGAACAGCGTGGCGATGTGTGGATCGCCAACGGCTCCAAGATGTGGATCACCAACGGCCCCGAAGCGGAGGTGCTGGTGGTCTACATGCGCACCGCGCCTAAAGATCGCGGCTCTCGGTGTATGACCGCATTTATCGTCGAAAAAGGCATGCCCGGCTTCCGCACCTCGCAAAAACTCGACAAACTCGGCATGCGCGGATCAAGCACCTGCGAATTGGTATTCGACGACTGCGAAATCCCCAATGAAAACCTGCTCGGCGAAGTAGATCAAGGCGTCACAGTCTTGATGAGCGGCCTCAATACCGAGCGCTTGGTATTGACTGGCGGGCCTTTGGGGCTGATGCAAGCGGGCATGGAACTCAGCCTAGCTTACGTGCGCGAGCGCAAGCAGTTTGATCGGCCCATTGGCTCATTTGGCATCATGCAAGCCAAACTCGCCGATATGTACACGCAACTGCAATCGGCACGCGCCTATGCCTATCGCGTCGCCGAAGATTACGACCGCGGTATGCGTTCACGCATCGATCCGGCCAGTTGTTTGTTGTTCGCATCCAAAGCGGCGGTCGATGTCAGCCTGGAAACCATCCAGTGTTTGGGTGGCAATGGTTACATCAACGATTACCCAGCCGGTCGTTTGTTGCGCGACGCCAAACTTTACGAGATCGGCGCCGGCACTCAAGAAATCCGCCGCATGTTGATCGGCCGTGAGCTGTTTGCTGGCAAGGGCTAGCAAGGCCCTAGGCGCCCAACTGCAGCAAATTCTGCAAGCCACTAGCGCCGCCGACATTCGTATTGCGGCAATCGGCGGCGTGGCGGTCATGGTTATGTGCGAGGCACACACGATCTGGGTTTTTTGATCGATTCCACGATGTACCGCGTATGGCCGGCATACTGACCGAACTGGGTTATGGCGCCATAGATCAGCGCGCCGATTTGTCGAGCTGGGTACGCGGTTTTGATCGGGTCGACTTGATTCATGCGCAGCGGCCAATTGCCAGAGCACTGCTGTCGGCTGCACCGTTGGCGCGTTATTTGGATCTGGCATTGAACGTAGTGGATGTCGAAGGCATCCTCGGGGGTGAAGATTCAAGCCTACAGCGACGATCCGCGGCGCCTGCGCGATCTTGCCGATATCCAAGCAGCCTGTCGGACTTTGCGCGTGAGATGCGTTGTGTGGCTTAAGCGGCTGCAAGGCGCGGCGCGCAGCCAATGGCTCTTCCGTTGGGGTCGCAGCGCAGACGCCGTCGCGACGCGCAGCCCGCCGGACGGCCTTTTGGCAGAGCGCAGACTGGAAAGTAGAGCGATAGCCTTCAACCTAGAAACCTTAGTTGACCGCTTCTCGATGTGCATAGCACCATGATTCTGTTGGCTTTTCAGCAATTTCGCTCGTTCACCCATTGGGTGAGTACGCTACAGGGCAGATTGCACGGTTGTGGCGTGGCTGCACATGGCTGCGTTGCAACTCGTTGGAATGGAACAAGCATTCACCCCGGCCTGCAAGCACAGCTTGCAGTCGTTCAAGCCGGCGCGCCGCATGCGGCGCAAGCTTGCCGGCTTTCACCCTCATTGCGCTTATGCCCTGCACACCCATAACCGCAAACTCTACTCCGTCCAACTGAGGTTTCTAGATTGAAGCTCGCTTAGCGATGATGATCCAACTATCGGAAGCGGCAGCGACTCCCGATTGGCGGCTTGTACACCGACAACGCATTCGCGGTTCGAACTTTCGGCTGTAAAGCGAAAAGGTTCACGCACTAGTCGTTTACATGCAGGCCCCGGGCGGGTAATTTGCACGCTGGCTAGTCCATCTGGAAGGCAGCGATGCAGGTTGAAGACCTCTTCGAGTTCGCGGCAGAACCCGTCGCAGCCGAACCTTGGCATGTGATGATCGTCGATGACGAACCGGCGGTTCACGAAGTCACGCGCTTGGTGCTTGGCACTTTCCGCTTTGAAGATCGGCCGCTGCAGTTTCATCACGCTTATTCGGCCGCTGAGGCGCGCGCGCTGCTGCGCAACACCGCCGATATCGGCGTTTTGCTGCTCGATGTGGTGATGGAGTCTGACCAAGCCGGGCTGGAGTTGGTCAAATTTGTCCGCAACGAGCTGAAAAACCACTTTGTCCGCATCGTGCTGCGCACCGGCCAACCCGGTCAGGCGCCAGAGCACGAGGTGATCACCAATTACGACATCAACGACTACAAAGACAAAACTGAGCTGACCGCGCAGAAGCTGCGGACGATGATGTACTCCACCTTGCGCGCCTATCGCGACGTGATGCTGATTGAGCGCAATCGCTTGGGCTTGGAACGGGTCATCTCCGCATCGGCACATATTTTTTCACACCAGAAATCACACGAATTTGCGTCTGCAGTGCTCGCGCAACTGGGCAATGTGGTGGGATTAGAGCGCGGCGCGCTGTATTGCAAGCCGATTGAACAACCCACACTGGAGGGCGAACAGCTTATCGTCGCCGCCGCAACCGGTGATTACGCACGTTACGTCAATACGCTGGTCGATACGGCGCTTCCTAAGCGTTTACTCGATTCGGTGCATCGCGCCTTTGAGCGCAAAGAAAACCTATTTGCCGAAGATCATTATGTGCTGCATTTCACCGACAGCCATTCGACCGAAAGTTTGTTATACGTGGGCGAAACACCGCGCTTGCGTGATGTCGATTATCGATTGGTCCAGTTGTTTTGCACCAATGTATCGATCGCATTCGAAAATCTGCATTTGAATAAAGAGTTATTCGAATCACAGTTGGAGATGGTGTATTTGCTCGCCGGCGCTGCAGAAACCCGCTCGCGGGAAACCGCCAATCACGTGCGGCGGGTTGGTTTAACTGCCGAACTCATTGGTCGTGCATCGGGCATGGACGATCAAGAAGCCAATATGCTGCGATTTGCCGCGCCCTTGCATGACATCGGCAAAATCGGCATCCCCGACGCCATTCTCAACAAACCCGGCTCGCACACCGCCGAAGAAGGCATGGTCATGCGCACCCATGCGGAACTGGGCTCGCAAATGCTGGCCACATCGAAACGCCCGCTGATGCAGCTAGCAGCGCAAATTGCCCGCGAACACCACGAAAACTGGGACGGTTCGGGCTACCCGCGCTCGCTCAAAGGCGAAGAAATCGGGCTGGCCGGCCGCATCGTCGCAATCGCCGATGTTTATGACGCGCTGGGCAGCAATCGCTGTTACAAACGCGCCTGGGCGGTGGAAGAAGTGCAAGCCTTCATCCGCGGACAGGCTGGGCGCAAATTTGATCCACGTTTGGTCGACGTGCTGTTTAGCCAGTGGGATGCCGCTGAGGACATTCGGCGCCGACTGCCGGATTGAGGAATTTGGGACGGGTGCTTATGGCCGACGTCGCAACGCAGCAGACGCCGTCCAGACGCGCAACCCGAAGGGCCAGACGGCCTTTTGGCCTAGCGCAGACTCGAAAGTAGAGCCCAAGCCTTCAAAATCAATCCGTGACTGAGTGTGAGTAGAAAACGATCGCCAGTGGGTTCGATCTGTGATCGAACGCTTCTCCCCCACAATGCAGCAAAAGCGTCAGCGCACAGCGCCAGCCCACCAGAATCCGAATCACCACATCAGTTTGACTCGCACCCGATAAGCCCAACGCGCCCCAAACCATCATTAAGCCCAGCTATCCTGTTCGGCCGTCGCGCAAGCCGCGAATATCGATTGGCCACACCCACTTATGAGCAGCGTGAGTCCCAACTTCGATCAGCTCGACGCTGCGCAGCGCACCTGGCTGGGCTTGGCGGCGTTGATGCCCGACGGCGTGCGCAGTGATGCGATTGATCGGGTTTGTCGCGATGGCAACTTGATATCGACAGTGAAACGCTGGTCCACCGAGGAGATCAGTCGCTCCATTGCTGCGGCGGGCTTGGTGATTCCGCTGCACCATGCGATGGGTTTTCAGCTGCGCGATCCGCCACTGCGGCGCAAGGCCATTGATCTGCTGGTCCGCAGCGGCAGCGTGGCGCAATGGGTCGCACAATTCAACTTGGTGACCGTCCACAAATTATGGCCGCATCAATATAGCTTCGAGGTTCCCCAGCAAGTGCTGCTGGCGGCGCGTTTGGCGCTTATCGGCGGTATCAGCCGCAAGGCGCTGCTAGACGCGCTGGCCCGCTTTCCAGCTTCGGTGGTTGACAGCCTCATTCAGCGCTCGGTGGCCTTGATATTGGTGTATCCGATTGACGAGGCACAACTGCACCGTTTGCATAGCAGCATTCGACTGGATGTTTGTTTGCGTCAGTTGGCGCAGGAACTGAGTTGGCCGCAGCACCAAGTTGCTTTTTGGCACCACCAAGCACTGCGGTGCATAGCGCCGATCGCAACACAATTTAACGATCCGGGCATGCTGAGTGAACATGCGCTGCGTCGTCTTGATCTGCCTGAACTGGATCGTTTCAACAAAACCGCCGAGCAAGCGCTGTTGCGCCAAACTGCGGTGATGGCGATCAGCGCCGACCATGCGCACGCACTGGCCGGGCTGCAAACACTCTATGACATGCAAACACCGGAGCGCGGCTCGGTGCGGGTGCCACTGCCGTGGCTGGCGGGCGTGTTACACGCGCTGGCCTTAGCGGCTGACCCAAGCGCACTCAATTTGACTCGCTTGACCAAGATAGAACGCGGCTTCGATCGCGATGATCTTGGTGATCACGCCAACGCGGTTCGCGAATTGGCACGATTTGCACGAGCCATCGCACTTGCACAGCCGTGGTCGTCGGTCGGCCATCCGGTAGGGCTGTCCTTCTTGTTTGGCTGGGTAAACCTGATCTTGTCGCACTGGAGCGGCCAGCCGCTGGCCGTTCCCCTAAATGTGTGGGCCAGCGAAACGCTGCCCGCATTGCGCAACGCCGGCTGGACCTGGTTGGCCGAACACTTCGCCGCGGCCCTAGGTGATGGTAGCGCCAAGCCCAGCGGGCCGTGGGCATGGCGCTTGGCCGAGCAACCCTGGCAACGCGCGTTGCGCGCCATTGAAACCTTTGCGACGCCGCTCGCGACAAACAAGGCGGCAAGCAAAAATTCGCGCATCCGCGTGGCGATCCGTGAGTCATGGGATGACGAAAAGATCCACATGGAGGTGCGCGAGCAGCGTCCTGCCAGCAAGGGAGGTTGGTCGAGCGGGCGTTTGCTCGACACGCCCAAGGCCGCTGATGATGCCATCGCGCGGATTGACCCGGACGATGCGCCCACCTTGGAATTGCTGAAACAATGGCGACGCTGTTGCGACGGACGCCACACCACTGAGGTAGCGGCCACTTCGTCGGTGATCGACGCCCTGGTCGGCTATCCGCACGTGGTGTCGGCCGTTGACAACGAAAAAGCGCTAAGTGTGGTCAAGGGCCACCCGCGCCTGCGTATCCAACGCGACGATAGCGGTAACGCCAAGGTCGAGATTGACCCGCCGGCAGTCGCGGGAAAAAAACGCACCCTGCAATGGTTGCCTGAGCAACTACGGCTGACCGAATTTGATGCTGCAACCTTAATGCTGGCCGGCGCGCTCGGCACACATACAAATTTCCCGGAAGTTGCGTTGCCGGCCTTGTTGGCCTTGGCGCCGCAGTTGTCGCGACGCATTGAGGTGGATGCCGATTTTGGCGCCAGCACGCTTTTGACCGAAGTCGATTCGCGTATTCACGTGATCATCGAACCACTACGCGAGGGCCTGCGCCTGCGCCTGCGCACGCGACCACTCGGTGTCGACGGTGTGTATTTCGTGCCGGCCTGCGGTCCAGCGGAAATCTTAGGCATACGCGATGGCGCGCCGCTGCGCGGGCGACGCATGCTCCGCGATGAACACGATGAGCTGCAAAGCGTACTGCAGGCCATTCCCATCCTGGCCGGCGCCGAAAGTAGCGAAGATGTCGATATTCCAATGCCAGAAACCGCCTTGGAAACGCTGTCGCAACTGCTCGAACTGGGCGACCGCGTGCAACTGGACTGGTCGCAACATCGGCGTTGGGCGCTCAGCCGCAAAGCCAGCTTTGCCCAGTTATCGATCAAAGTGCGCGCCCAGCGCGATTGGTTTCATGCAGAAGGCGGCTTAAAGCTAGACGATGGCCAAGTCGTCTCACTGGCCAGCTTGCTGGAAGCCCTGCCCTCCACGCAGGGTCGATTCGTGCGGCTGGCGGACGATCGTATCATCGCGCTCAGTCAGGATTTAGCTCGGCAATTGCGCCAAGTGCAGGCTTTGGCCGACGGTCGTGGCCGCTTGCAATTGGCGCCGGTGGCCGCGGCGGCATTGCAACCGCTGATCGAATCGGGTGCCGATATCGATTTGGATCAGGCGTTTCAAGCGCAGTTGCAGCGCATTAGCAAAGCGCAGGACAGTCAGGCGAAAGTGCCGAAAAATCTGCAGGCCGAACTGCGCGACTACCAAATTGAGGGTTATCGCTGGCTGATGCGCTTGGCCAGTTGGGGCGCGGGCGCCTGTTTGGCGGATGACATGGGCTTGGGTAAAACCTTGCAAGCCCTGGCTATGCTGCTGGCGCGCGCCGGTGCGGGACCGGCCATCGTGGTGGCGCCGACGTCGGTGGTCGCCAATTGGCGCAGTGAGGCGGAACGTTTTGCACCCTCGTTGGAACTGCGCGTGTATGGCGAGGGTGATCGAGTGCAGGCATTGGATCAACTCGGCCCTGGCTGTGTGTTGCTCGTCAGCTATGGCTTGTTGACGGTGAATATCGACAGCTTTGCCGAACTGCGTTTTGCGACATTGGTGCTTGATGAAGCGCAAGCGATCAAAAACGCCGCCGCGCAGCGCACTTTGGCCATTCGACGCGTCCAAGCAGATTTTCGGGTCGCCACCACCGGCACGCCGATCGAAAACCACCTGGGCGAGCTGTGGAGCTTGATGCGCGTGCTTAATCCTGGATTGCTCGGCAGTCAGGAGCACTTTGCCAAGCGTTTCATGGCACCCATTGAACGCAATCCACGCGGCGCGGAACGCGAAACTCTACGTCGAGTGATCAGCCCGTTTATGCTGCGCCGGCTGAAATCGCAGGTGTTGACCGAACTTCCCCCACGCACGGAAATCATCCTGACCATCGAACCGAGCGCTGGCGAGGCAAAACTGCTGGCCGCGATACGCCGCCAAGCAATCGATCGGCTGGATAGCGGCGGCATGCCGGAAGAGGCCAAACGCTTTCATGTGCTGGCGGAAATCACCCGCTTGCGGCGTGCCGCTTGCCACCCAAGTCTGGTCGCGCCAGAGCTCAATCTATCGGGCGCCAAACTTGAACAGTTACTTGAACTGGTCAGCGACCTGCGCGAAAACCGCCATCGCGCATTGGTTTTCAGCCAGTTTGTCGATTATCTCGATTTGGTACGCGCGGCCTTTGATCAAGCCGGTATCAGCTACCAATACCTGGATGGTTCGACCACACCGAAGGCGCGGGAAGCCGCGGTCAAAGCCTTCCAGGCCGGCCAGGGCGACGTGTTTTTGTTGAGCTTAAAGGCCGGCGGCGTGGGTCTGAACTTGACCGCTGCCGACTACGTGATCCATTTGGATCCGTGGTGGAACCCAGCAGTCGAGCAACAAGCCACCGATCGGGCCCACCGCATCGGCCAAACGCGGCCGGTGACGGTCTACAAGCTGGTGGTCAAAGGCAGTATTGAGGAGCAAATCTTGGCACTGCATGGCAGCAAACGCGAAATCGCCGACAGCGTGCTCGCCGATCAAGATGTCGCCACCCGCATGAACGTCAGCGAGTTGCTCGGGCTATTGCAAAACTGAGTAATGCGACTGCGTTCCAGCTGCTTGCGGGGCATACCGCGCACTAGCTTGTCCGCGATCAATACGTAGCTTTCACAAATGCGCGAGATTTCGCGCGTAGCGCGTAACTTGGGCGGGAAGTTCGCTGTGCGCCAAACAGGACCCTTGGAATCGTCGATGAAAAATTCCTCCAGCATTGCTCGCCGATGGCAGTGGCTGCCCGCTCTGCTCGTCCTATTGATGTCTTTGCCGGGCACGATTGCGATTGCACAAGACGCCGAGCCCGAGGATGTCATCGCACTGGAAGATGACGATCTGGCTTGCTTGAAGTGCCACGACGATCCCAGCCTAGAAACTAAACTGGAAAGCGGCGAAACATTATCGCTGCACATTTCCGCGAAAGATTTTATTGGATCAATGCACAATGAAAACAGTTGTGCGGATTGTCATTACGAAATTGACATTGATAACCATGGTCAGGGTCAATCAACCATCAGCAGCAAGCGCGAGTTGGGCGTTTCGATGGGGGATTCATGCCGCGATTGTCATAAAAAGAAATACCGGGAGTACGATGACAGCGTGCACGCTAGGCTCATTGCGGAAGGCAGCACCAAAGCGCCAATGTGTGCGGACTGCCATAATCCACATACCGTGACCTCTTGGGAAATCGCCGAGCCCGCCGCTGCAATGCCATGCGGCAAATGCCATGAAGAGATTTTTAAAGCGGCTGCGCTGGATGTGCATGGTCTGGCACGCGGTAACAAAGAAAATCCAGCACCGGTTTGTTCTGGCTGCCACCAAGCGCACGGCGTCAAGGCGGCGTCATTAGGCAGCGGACTAAAAGATACCTGCCTAGATTGCCACGACGACGCCGCAGAAAAACATAAACTCTGGTTGCCGAATGCGGAGCGACATTTCGACACCATTTCCTGTCCGGTCTGCCACGCACCCAACGCTAATCGCCGAGTGAATCTACGATTGTTTCAAGGCGTCGGTAAAGACCAACAACAGCTATTGGAAAAAACCGGCGTACCACAGTTTGTCAAGCGTACCGAGGCGGCGGATCAGCAAGGCGAAGGGCTCAATGATCACGAACTTCTCAAGCTGTTAAAGCAATACACCAACGATGCTGAAGTTAAAACCGTGGTTCGCGGTCGCCTGGAAGTCAGCTCGGGGATCGACGCGCATCAATTGGCAGACAAATCAGAAGCAATCAGCGACTGCAAAGTATGCCATCAAGCCGGCGCTGAGCCGTTTCAAAGTGTGATATTGACCGTCGCTGGGCCAGATGGCCGGCCCATCCGCCACCAAGTAAAAAAGGAAGTTCTTAACTCGGCATTTTCGATTGACTCTGTGCACGGCTTTTACGTACTCGGCAGCACTCGGATCAAAATCTTTGACTACCTGCTGGTTTTGGTTGTGATTGGCATGACCGGGGGACTGGTGGCGCATATGATTGCTCGCTGGCTGTTCCGCCGCGCTCGCGAAAGAAGCGCCGCGAAGGCAAACCAAGATTCTGGGTCAAAGAATTGACCACCAGCCAACGATCCTAGTTGCAGGAGAGCAGAATGCGAAAAATATACATCCATCCACTGCCGATTAGAATTTGGCACTGGCTTAATGCGTTGGGAATCATTTTGCTGATATTAACCGGCCTACAAATTCGCTATACAGGCTTGTTTGATGTCATTTCATTCCGCAACGCGGTTATTCTGCACAACTGGGTCGGGTTTCTGGTGGGAGCCAATTTTCTATTATGGTTGCTCTTTTACCTATTCTCGAATAGAATATCCGTCTATCAGCCCGAGCTGAATTCAAAGAAATATTTTGCAGCGATGTTTAGACAGGTTTATTTTTACGCGTACGGGATTCTGCGCGGCGAAGCAAATCCATATCGGGTGACACCTGCTGCGAAATTTAACCCCATGCAGGCAATGACCTACCAAATCGTCATGTTGTTGCTGCTGCCTATGCAATTTTACACCGGCGTTTTGCTATGGGATGCAACGGGATTCGCCGGACAAATCGATATGCTGGGCGGGATTCGGGTGATTTCCACCATTCACGTTCTGCTATCCATAGCCTTTATTGGCTTCCTGATGTCGCATCTCTATCTGATCACCCTGGGCCACAGCTTCTTTGCGCACAGCAAAGGCATGGTCACCGGATACGAAGAAGTCGAGGATGAGACCAAGCCCAAAGAAACTACGTCATTTCGAGTCGACCGGGACTCTCCGTGAACCCAGATCGTAAGTCATTGATTCGTCGTTGCGAGGTCTTCGACGCGACAGCGGCGACGGCCGTGGCAACCCAAGGACGTTGGTGTGGCAGGGCGAACGTCCCTGGATTGCCGCGGTCGCTTTAGGCTCCCTCGCAAAGACGAGTCTTGTGGGGTTCATCCGCGAGCATTTTCGGGCCGAAAAAGAACGCTCGCAATGACGGAGATTCGGCCTTGGCTTAATTGCATTGTCCCAACCCGTCCGGCCTGGTGGCGTGCGACCAACTGGACGCCAATATGCGCAAGAAAGACGGGCTGCCCAAGCCAAAGCTTCTGCCAGATGCCTCAATCAGCGCGCCCAGCCCCTTCCGCCCTGCCTAGCTCACCTGATCGCAGCATCTTCAGCGCGACCATCGGAAAGGCTGCCATATACGCCAGTGCGATGAAGGGTGACAACAAAAACATCGCAATGAGTTTGAGTCGAACCAGTAATTCCGACATGACAGGCGCATCCAGTTCAGAGTGACATGAAAGGCATCCTACGCTCATTCATCGCCGAACCCTTGACGACGATCAACACGACTGCTGGCCACAGCTACTAATCTTGAAACATGAGGGCGTTCGTCTTGGCTAAGAGCTCGTGAGGAGATAACTTGGCCTTTTGGCCGCGCAGCAGCTACCCCACCAACCTCTTTTCAGACTAGGAGCAGTTCATGAAGTCCACAATCTCTCTGGCGCTTGCCAGCTCGCTGTTCCTATCGCTGGCCGCCTTCAACCCCGCGCATGCAGTAGATGCCAAGCAGGCGGAAATGCTGATGAAAAGCAATAAGTGCAGCAGTTGCCATCATCCCACCAAAACCAAGTCGGGACCCTCGCTGAAGAAAATGGCAGAGGATTTCAAGGGCAAACCCGATGCTGAGCAGTTAGTCATCACCGCAATGACCACGGGCCCAGAAGTGGAGATCGACGGGGAAAAAGAAAAGCACAAGATCATCAAGAGCAAAGACCAGGCGCAGCTGAAGAATCTCGCGCAGTGGCTTTTGGCGCACTAATTCTGGTGGGGCCGGGTGAAATTTGTGAAACATCCGGGCTAAGAACCGTGGGGAAAGTGCAGCGGGCTGCGCCCAGCTCGTTCCATTGGCTGCATCTGGTGGATTGAGCCCGCGGACCTGTTGTTTTTCCCCCAGCAGAGCGCCATGCGCCTCGCGTATGCACTCTGATTGCAAGCCCGAGCTTGGCACGCGAGGACCCGGCCTACCACGCATCCGATGCGCTTCGCGCCCTGCGAAGCACGGGAAACTGCGCTGTGCACGCCTTACTTTCAAGCTCCCGCAATCGCCTTGTCCCCTCTCAAGTTCTTCACATCAATTTGATTTTGATCAATATCCCGTGAGGCTGCTCGGTTCAGGCTTCTGCAACATGAGCGTGCACCCATTCTCAGGTTTTTTTGGATTGCAGGTTACAAGGAGGGGACTATGCGGACATACACCACACCAGCACGCGCTGCAATGCTCGCAGGATTGATCCTGTTGCTCGGCATATGTCTTGCGGGGCCCGTCAGCGCAGCCGGAACCGGCATCGGGCCGGAAAATCCTGGTTACCGCACATGTGTGCGATGCCACGACGAGGAGTCGGAGCATCCCGTGCTTTCGATCCTGATGACCAAACATGGCGTTGTCGCTGACGCGCGCACGCCGATGGCCAATGGCGCTTGCACCACCTGCCATGGCGTGAGTGAGGCGCACATGGACGATGATTCGCTACCACCCGATGTGAGCTTCGAGGAAAAGGACGCCAGTGTCGGCATAGAGCAATGTCAGACTTGCCACAACGGCAAGCAGCTGATGCACTGGCAAGGCAGCCGCCACCAGGCCGAAAACGTGTCCTGCGTTGGTTGCCACTCAGCGCATGTCGCACAAGACCCGGTGCTCGACAAAACTACTGAGCCAGACGTTTGCTTGACTTGCCACAGCAATCAGCGCTCGGCGATGCTGAAGCCGCACCGTCACCCGCTGCGCGAAGGGGAGATGAGTTGCTCGGGCTGCCACAATCCGCACGGCTCCACCAGTCAGGGCAATCTGATCAAGAACACCGTTAATGAAACCTGCAATTCCTGCCATGCCGACAAACGCGGACCGTTCTTGTGGGAACACCAGCCGGCATCCGAAGACTGCACGATCTGCCATTCGCCGCATGGTTCCGTACACGCCGGCATGCTCAAACAACGCGGGCCTTGGTTGTGCCAAACCTGCCATATGGCCAACTTTCATCCGAGCACGGCTTACAGCGGAACCAGTCTACCTGGCGCCACGCGGCCTTCCGGCGCACAGCAAATGCTCGGTAAGAACTGTATGAACTGTCACGGTGAAGTGCACGGTTCAAACCATCCGTCCGGCCCGCGCTTCACGCGCTGACCCTAACGCCGATTGCCTGCGAGATATGTCATGAACATCCAGCGCAAACTGCTGAGCCAAGCCATCCGCGAGAGCATTTTCCGCGGCACATTGTGGGCAACCGTATTCGCCGCTGCACTGAGCGGCAACCTGTACGCACAGGGCGATGACGAAGCTGACGATAGCGATCAACTTGTTGAAGAACTGACAGTTGTTAAAAGCGAGATCGAAATCGGTGTCGGCAACGTCTCCGAATCCTCCTTCCGTTTTGGCCGTTACAACGGCCTTCAGGAACAAGGCTTGTTTCCGGTGGTCAACATCGACATCTACAAGCGCGGCCCTTGGGATGGTAATGACGCCAGCTATTGGCGCCTCACCGGCCGTAACCTTGGCATCGAATCGCGCGACTTGAATTTTGAATTCGGTCGCCAGGGCAGCTTCAACTTCCACTTGGGTTTCGATGAGATCCCGCATTACCAATTGGACGACGCGCAGACCTTTTTTGTGGGCGCCGGAAGCAACAATCTGAGCTTGCCTAGTGGATGGGTGCCTGGCCAAACGACCGCGACCATGACGCAACTGGTACCGAACTTGCGCACCTTCGACATTGCACACGGTCGCAAGAGTTTCGACATCGGTGGCGACGTGAACTTCCTATCGGGCTGGAATTTTGAGGTCAATTACCAGCGCGAACAGAAGGACGGCAATAAAACCATTGGACTCACCATCGGCAACTCCGGTGGCAATCCACGCGCCGTGGTTGCGCCAGAACCGGTGGACTACGAAACTCAGCAAATTGACGCAGTATTGACTTTCGCCGACGCGACCAAACAATTGAGCATTGGTTATTACGTGTCACTGTTTAATAATGGCAACGATTCGCTGATCTGGCAGAACCCATTCTCACAAATTAATGGGTGGACTGCGGCAGCAGCTGTTGGTTTTCCAACTGGGCAAGGCCAAATGCATTTGGAGCCGGATAATCAGTTTCATCAAGTTAATTTGAGCGGCGGTTGGAACTTCTCAAAAACCACGCGTCTCAGTGGCGATGTGTCCATCGGTCGCGCCACGCAAAATCAGCAGTTCCTGCCTTACACGATCAACCCGCTGTTGGCGGCATCAATCACCCAGCCCTTACCTGTGGATTCGCTAGATGGCGAGGTCGAAACAACCTATGTCGGCTTAAGATTCACCACCAAACCCGCCGACAGCCTGTCGCTGGCTGCCAGCTACAAGTTCGACGAGCGCGATAACACTACTCCTCACAACGAATATGTCTACATCGGTGGTGATTCGTTAACACAGAATACGGCAGCCACCAGCAGTCAACGCCGTTACAACGAACCAAAAAGCTATCGAGAACAGAGCTTGCGTTTCGATGCCACTTGGAATGCGTCTGATTGGTTACGGGTTTCCGGCGAAGCGCAATATCGAGATATCGAGCGCCCACACCAAGAGCGCGAACAAATCGAAGAAATGCGCTATGCGTTGAATTTCGCGATTGATACCGGTGGTTATATGAGCGGTGGTTTGCGTTTGTCCTCGTCAAATCGTGATGGTGGCAGCGCATATCTCGGTTATGAAACCTTGATCGGTGGTTATTCCCCTGGTTTTTACAACACTCTGCAACCGTTCGTCGGCGGCTTTCCCTTCGAAAACCACCCCGATTTGCGCAAGTTCAATCAGGCCGATCGTCAACGTCAAGGCGGCGAGATCTATGCCAGCTTTATGCCTGCCGAGGAAGTGGCAATTAGCGGCAGCATTAACTACAACGAAGACGATTACGACAATTCCGAACTCGGTTTGACCTTTTCGCGCGTCAGTTCCTACAACGTAGACGTGGCTTGGGCACCTACCTCACGCACCTCTGCTTATATCTTTGCATCGGAAGAGCGTTACAAGAACGATCAGGACGGTCGCTCGTTCGTGGGCGGTGCAAACCGGCCTGTATCGGCATTCGATCCGAACCGCGTGTGGAACGTGAAGAGCCGCGACTACGTCTTCACCTACGGCGTTGGCGTCAACAGCAAGTTCCTTGAGGACAAGCTCACGCTGGGCGTCGATTACGTCAACTCCAAAGCCGATAGCGATGTGCTGACCACCGTCGGATCTGCCTTGACTCGCGCCAACCTGCCAACCTCGGCGAGTGATTTGAGTTCGACGAGTGTGTACGGCGACTACCGCTGGCGTCGCAACATCAACTTCCGCTTCCGCTTTGCGCTTGAGGACTTCCAAAGCACGGATTGGGCGGTCGATAACGTGCCCGCCAATCAGCTCGCCAATGTGATTCTGCTAGGCGAGAGCAGCCCTGAGTACCGCGTGTGGGTGACCTCGTTTACGGTTGGCTATCGCTTCTGAGCGCAACCCGTATTCGAATTCACAGAAGTAGGGTCGGGTTGCAAAACCGCCCCTACTTCTGTGTGTTAACCAACGCCATTTCTTCGCTTAGCGATTGCTTTTAAAAGTTTCGCCCCAATCTCGGCGTCCATTGACCCAGGAGTTTCACCAATGGCCCTTACCGCCGATATCTTTCACGCCAACCAAGGCAATTTCGAACAGGATGTCTTAGAAGCCTCGTTTACCACGCCGGTGTTGGTCGATTTCTGGGCGCCCTGGTGTGCGCCGTGCAAGTCGTTGATGCCATTGCTCGATAAAATCGTCACCGAGGCGCGTGGCACGCTCAAGTTGGCGAAGGTCAACACCGATGAAGAAATGGCGTTGGCCGGAAGCTTTGGCATCCGCAGCTTGCCGACCGTGATGTTGTTCAAAGACGGCCGTCCGGTGGACGGTTTCATGGGCGCACGGCCGGAAGGCGCTATTCGCGCCCTGCTGGCCAAACACGTAGGCGCCGCGCCGGCCGAACCGGAGCCAGAACCGGAGCCGGAATTCTTCGAGGAAGACCTGGAAGCGGTCATCATCGGGCTGCAAGCGGCGATCAAGGCAGATCCTAAGAAGCCGGAATTACAGGCAGAACTGGCCGACGTGTTGCTGCGCGCCGGACTCGTCGATGAAGGCACGGCGCTGCTAAACAAACTGCCCAGCGAAGTGCAGGACCACGAAATAGCCCGTCGCGCACGCGCGCGCTTAAGCTTTATCCAGGCCATCGAAGATGCCCCAGGAGACGAACAATTGCAGGCGCAGTTGGCACAAGACAGCGGTAATCTGCTGGCACGCTACCAGCTAGGCGCACGATTTGTGCTGGCCGAACATTTCGCCGCCGGCATGGATCAGTTTCTGACTATTCTGAAAACCGACCGCAAATTCAACGACGATCTGGGCCGCCGCGCACTGCTAGAAGCCTTCAAAATTGTGCAAGACAGCGATTTGATCGGCGATTATCGACGCCGCATGACCAGTTTATTGTTCTGAGGGCTGGGCGTTGGCGGCGGGAATGATCCGGAAGTTCAATCTTCGCATCACGCCGGAACTGCATGAAAAACTCGCTATTGTTGCGGAGGCTAAGGGCAAGAGCAAAAATTCATTAGCCCGTGAGGCATTGGCGCAGAGAGTAGCTGCGTCGCTTTGCGTTTAACCCGACGCCGAATTGCTCTCACTTTTCTTCTCGGCCGTGCTTCCGGCGCGACTTAGCGCCGCCTTAGGGCTCTACGGATACGGAAACCACGAACATGTTTACCGGGTACAACCAAGAACAAAAACGATACATCGCAACAGGCCTTGCTTTGGGTGTGGCGATTGGATGTGGACTGGGAGTCGCATTCGGCAATCTTGCATTTGGCATTGGCCTTGGCATCGCAATCGGAGTGGCGTTCGGCGTGGGCAATGCAAAGAAGCACGCTGCGAAATCGAGCACCAATCGCTCGGGTAAAGAGTAGGACGAGGCCTAACATTTCCACCAAAACAAAACGGGCCCTTTCGGGCCCGTTTTTTGTTGCCACGTCGGTAACAGACGTGCGAACCAAGCGCTTAAGCCGATTGCGCGGCCTGTTCGTCTTCTAACACGGCTTTGATCGACAAACGGATGCGGCCCTGTTTGTCCACTTCCAATACCTTCACGCGTACCAAATCGCCTTCTTTGAGTTTATCGCCGACTTTCTCGACGCGCTCATTGGAGATCTGCGACACGTGCACCAAGCCATCGCGGCCCGGCAGGATGGTCACGAAAGCGCCGAAATCCATCAGCTTGGCAACCTTGCCTTCGTAAATGCGGCCTGGCTCAACGTCAGCGGTGATTTGCTCGATGCGCTTGCGCGCGGCGTCGGCGGCAATCTGGTTGTTCGACGCGATGGTGATCGTGCCGTCGTCCTGAATGTCGATGATCGCGCCAGTTTCTTCGGTGATCGCGCGGATGGTGACACCGCCCTTGCCGATCACGTCGCGGATTTTGTCCGGATGAATCTTCATCGTGAACAAACGCGGCGCGTAGGTGCTCATTTCCGAACGTGGGGTGTCGATGACCTTGGCCATTTCGCCGAGGATATGACGACGGCCCTCGCGGGCCTGCGTCAACGCCACCTTCATGATCTCTTCGGTGATGCCGTCGATCTTGATGTCCATCTGCAAGGCAGTGATGCCTTCCCAGGAACCAGCCACCTTGAAATCCATGTCGCCAAGGTGATCTTCGTCACCCAGGATGTCGCTGATTATCGCGAAACGATCGCCTTCTTTGATCAGGCCCATCGCGATACCGGCCACCGGCGCGCGCATCGGCACGCCTGCATCCATCAGCGCCAAAGAAGCGCCGCACACCGATGCCATTGAGCTGGAACCATTGGACTCGGTGACTTCCGAGACCACGCGCACCACGTACGGGAAGTCCGCCATGGTTGGCATTGCCGCCGCCACACCCCGTTTGGCCAAACGACCGTGACCGATTTCGCGACGCTTCGGGGCCAACATGAAGCTGATTTCACCCACCGAGTAGGGCGGGAAGTTGTAATGCAACATGAAGGTTTCTTTCGACTCACCTTCAACCGCATCAATGACTTGCGCATCGCGACTGGTGCCCAAGGTCACCGTGACAATGGCTTGGGTCTCACCGCGAGTGAACAACGCCGAACCATGGGTACGCGGCAACAATCCGGCGCGCACACTGATCGGGCGAATCGTGGTGGTATCGCGACCATCGATACGCGGACGGCCATCGATGACGCGATGACGCACCAACGCGTATTCCAGGTTTTCGAAACTGCGCGCGACCTGCGAATCTGTCCAGCCACCTTCAGTTGCCTTATCGCCGCCCAATGCTGCGATGGTGGCTCCCTTCGCCGCCGACACCGCGGTGCGGCGCTCAGGCTTCTGGCGAATGTCGTAGGCGCTATTGAGCGCGCCTTCGGCGACTTCACGGACCGCGGTTTCCAGCGCGCCGATTTCCACCGGCGCCTTCCACACGAACGGCGTGCTGCCCACTTCGGCAAGCAACTCACGGATCGCGTTGATCGCGATTTGCAGCTCGTTGTGGCCAAACACCACGGCGCCCAGCATCACTTCTTCGCTGAGCAACTGCGCTTCTGATTCGACCATCAACACGGCTTTGTCGGTACCGGCAACCACCAGTTCCAACTTCGAGGTCTTCAACTGCGTGGCAGTCGGGTTCAGCACGTACTTGCCATCGATGTAGCCGACCTTTGCCGCAGCAATCGGACCTGCAAACGGCAGGCCAGACAGCGACAATGCGGCTGATGCGCCAATCAATGCTGGGATATCGGCATCAATATCCGGATTCATCGACAGCACCGTCGCCATCACTTGCACGTCGTGATAGAAGCCCTCAGGGAACAACGGGCGAATCGGGCGATCAATCAAACGACTGGTCAAAGTCTCGCGCTCAGTCGGGCGACCTTCGCGCTTGAAGAAACCACCCGGGATGCGGCCACCGGCGTAGAACTTTTCTTGATAGTTGATCGTCAACGGGAAGAAGTCGCGACCTTCTTTGGCCTTCTTATCGGCCACCGCGGTGACTAGCACCACGGTATCGCCCATGCTGACCATGACCGCAGCCGTCGCCTGGCGGGCGATTTCGCCGGTTTCCAATGTGATCAGATGTTCGCCGTACTTGAATTGCTTGGTGACCTTCGCCACTGGGGAATGTCCTTACGTAGATTCGAAACGAATGATTCGGAACGGCGTTAGCGGCGCAGACCCAATTTTTCAATGAGCGAGCGGTAACGCGCATCGTCCTTGCGCTTCAAATACGCAAGTAACTGACGGCGCTGATTGACCAATTTCAGCAGGCCGCGACGGGAATGGTGATCTTTCTTGTGATCCGCGAAATGGTGCGAGAGCTGCTCGATGCGCGCGGTCAGCAGCGCAACTTGCACTTCCGGGGATCCGGTGTCGCTAGCGGCGCGCTGATGGGTCGCAATGATCGCGCCGGTCTGGGTGGCATTCAGAGGCATGTGAAACTCCTTGTTATGGATAGGGACAAACGCAAAGCCCAGACGGACGGCTGCCTTAGAACCGACTGACCGAGCCAAGCGCGATAACTCTTAAATACCGACAATTCGGGATGAAAGAGGTTCTATTTAGGCCAATAGTGACTCGCAAGCCTGCGATGACCACCAGCAACGAAGATAGCCGCGCATTGTAGGCGCCGATCGCCTGAACAAACAAGGTCACTCCGGCGCACCCTTGGCCTGTTCCCATTGCGTGCGGGCGGTGATCGCCGCTTCGGGCAACAGCGCAAACACCTGCTGGCGCACATTTTCTGCCAATTCACGCTGGCTGTTGATCGGAAAAGCGGGGATCACGGTGTCGCGGCCGTTCAACCTAGAGACCTCAGTTGGACGGGGTAGAGTGTGCGGTTATGGAGGGGTGAAAGCCGGCGGCTTGCGCGGCATGCCGCGCGCCGGCTTGAACGCCTGCAAGCTGTGCTTGCAGGCCGGAACAGGGCATAAGCGCAATGAGGGTGAAGGCTGGCAAGCTTGGGCGGCATGCCGCGCACCAGCTTGAACGCATGCAAGCTTTGCTTGCAGGCCGGGCGGAATAGTTATTCTATTCCAACGAGTTGCAACGCAGCCATGCGCCGCCAGAACCGTGCAATCTGCCCCGTAGCGGAGTCACACTATAGGTGAACTGATCAAAGTGCTGAAAAGTCAAAAGAATCATCGCGTTATGGGTGACCGGAAGCGGTCAACTGAGGTTTCTAGGTTCAAGTTCAGTGTCACATGCACCACCGAGCCGCCGACCGGCGGCCGCGCCTGTTCTTTCCAGCGCCGGGTGTAGACGCCAAGATCCTGCAAACGAATGGCAAAATCGCGCAACTGCTTGACGTCAACCGCGAACGCGATCTCAATGCGCGAACTGGCATCCTGTCGGTCATAACCGTGGCGACGCAGCAAAGTGCCCTGCCCGTCCGCATCGATACGAATCTCGGTTGCACGATGATAGGGCGGCGGCACCGAGCCATTATTGGAGAGGTATTCAATGCGCAGCGCGAACGGCGCTTGCGCGATCGGCATCGACATGGAAAGGACTGCCAACCCAAAAGCGAAAGTCATGACTACCTCCAGGAAGGAGCCGCGGCCGCTGGCGCGAACGGCCTGTCCACACAACGCAAGCCCGCGCGCTGGAGCCACGCTACGCTTGCCGCATCGTGTTGCGGGGAACTTACAAAATGAATTCACCGAGCGCCCAGCGTATCCCAAGTCGCGCGAGAGCGCCTTCGCAATCCTGAGCCAAAACCAATCTCGCGGTGTCAATCAGCTCAGATTTACGCGCCCACCCGAGCGACTAGGCATGATCCGGTAGCGAGTTCATTTCGCGAAAACACTGCAAATTCAACTTGGACGGCAACCCATGAATAGTCGTCGTTTGTGGCTGGCACACAGTGGTCTGGCCGGTTTGCTTCTGCTGGTCGGGCGTCCGGCACTGGCAGATAAGCCGGACATGTCGCGCATCTTCGGCAAAATCAAAGTGGTCGAGAGTTTCCCCGACTACAAGGTCAAGATCGTCGATTCCTTTGCCGATCTGCATGTAAAAATTGTTGAGAACTTCCCTGATGCAGCGGGCAAATGGAAGATGGTCGACAGTTTTCCTGACTTCACGATCAAATTTGTCGACGCCTTCCCCGACTTTACGATCAAGTACGTAGACAGTTTTCCAGGCGTTCCTTGATCAACTTTTTGGGGGGCGGTTTCGCGCCCCCTCGCACAGCGTTGCGGGCGATCGCCGACATGCGTCGCCAGTTGCTCAGCGCCAAGGGAATACGCCGGCAAGCACGGTCGTTGGAAGCGACCTTGGTCGCGATTGTGCTGATCTTGATGTTTTTGCTCCGCCAAATGCATCGACTCGACACCAGCCAAGGTTATGATGTCACCAATGCCCGCGGCAGTAGGGAAACAGCGCGTGATCGCAATGGCTGATGAATGCGACGATCTGCCCCTATTTTTCATCGATGACGCCGATGCCAAGCCCAATCCAGATTGGCGCATTTTGATCGTTGACGATGAACCAGCCATCCACGATGTCACCATGCTGGTGCTGTCCGGTCTGCGTTTTCGAGAGCGCCGTTTGAGCTTCCTCAATGCCTACAACAGCGCAGACGCCGAGCGTCTGCTGGCTAGTCACGACGATATCGCAGTCATTCTGCTTGATGTGGTAATGGAAACCGACGATGCCGGCCTGCGGCTGGTGCATTACATCCGCAACCAATTGCATAACGAACTGGCACGCATCATTTTGCGCACCGGGCAAGCCGGCCAAGCACCTGAGCGCCAAGTTATCCTAGAATACGACATTAACGATTACAAAGAAAAGACTGAACTTACCGCGCAGAAACTCTCTACTGCCGTCATCGCGGCACTGCGTGGTTATCTAGCGCTAACTGAACTGGCCCAATTGAATCGCGGCCTAGAAGAGAAAGTAAAACAACGCACCGAGGAATTAGAGCGCAGTAACGCCCGCTTACAGCACTCATTGGCTGCGCTTGAAAAAGGCGAAAGGGCCGGTCGTCAGGTACAATTCAAATTACTGCCAAAATCACGCTGGCAGTTTTCTGGAATGACCTTTTCACACCTATTGATGCCCTCCGAATTTATGAGTGGCGATTTTGTCGACTATTTTAAGATCGACTCCAATACCTGCGGATTTTATATTGCAGATGTGTCAGGTCATGGCGTGGCATCCGCCTTTGTGACCGTGTATTTGAAGCGTTTTATTGCTACCGCGCTAGAAGCACATCGCAATGCTCAGCCCTCGCTTGTTGCCGATCCAGCGCGTTTGCTCGATCAGCTCAATCAAGAATTGCTGCGCGAAAAGGTGGGCAAACACATCGCGATATTTTATGGTGTGATCGGTCCAGGTCCGTCGCTGTTGTTTGCGAATGCCGGCGCGACGCCCTTTCCCATCCTCGCCGATAGCAGTGGCTCGCGCTATCTGGAGTGTAAAAGTACGCCTGCTGGTTTGTTCGAACGCAGCAACTATCTCAATCAAGTGCGCGTATTGGCCGATCACTTTCGATTATTGCTGTGTTCGGACGGCGTGTTGGAATTACTTCCTGATTCTTTGGGGCAACGCAGTGAGCGCCTCCGTTTAGAGCTGCAAGCTGATACGGTCAGTCTGGATGCCATCTGTGCATCATTGCAAATCAATGCTCAGGATCAGCGCCCGGATGATATTGCGATGTTAATGATTGAGCGGAATGCGCCGTGAGCGGCGTAATCGGCTATGCGGCAGCCGACGGCATCAGTTACTTCAAACTGGGTGGCGAGTTGCGCCATGACAGCGCCGCGCCCTTAGAAGCCTTGATCGAACACTTGTTTGAAAACCAGCCCACAGCAGTGCGCGGCGTGGTGATCGACCTGAACGATTTGCACTTCATGGACAGCACCGTCATTGGTTTATTAGCCAGCATCGCGCGGACATTGATGGAACATCAATTGCCGCCAGCCACGGTGTTTTCTACCGCGCCGGAGATCAATGCGCTGCTGCGCAGCCTATGCCTGGACGAGGTTTTTACGCTGGTCGAACACGCCACCCACCAGGCCAGTGCGCCGCCACTGGAAAGCATCGCCGCCACTGGCCAATGTACCTCCGCCGTCATTCTCAAAGCGCACGAAGTGCTCATCGAGCTCAACGAAGCCAACCGCATCGCGTTCCAGCCAGTGGTCGATTTGTTTCGAGCTGAAATAGATACGAGTGATCCTCGGTAAGTGCGGCATGGCAAGCTTGCAAGCCCGACAAGCTGCTAGCCTGCCGGCATCTTTGTTCGAGGCACCCGACCGATGTCTGGCAAAAGTCAGTTTGGATTGCTCGCGCAGCGCCGTTTTCTGCCGTTTTTCTTGAGCCAATCGCTCGGTGCGTTCAACGACAACGTATTCAAGCAGGGTTTGGTTGCGCTGGTGGTATTCGTCGGGGCGATCGATGTGGGTATGCCAAGCGCGAGCTTTTCGCTGCTCGCGGGTGCCTTGTTTATCCTGCCATATTTCCTGTTTTCGGCGCTCGGTGGACAACTGGCGGATAAGTACGACAAAGCGCGGCTGGCGCGTTGGATTAAAGCGCTCGAAGTGCTGCTGATGCTCGGCGCAACGGCGGGGTTCATGCTGAAAAGCGCGCCGATCTTGCTGGGAGTGCTGTTTTTCCTTGGCTTGCAGTCCACTTTGTTCGGTCCGCTGAAGTACGGCATTTTGCCGCAAGTGTTGAAAGACGACGAAGTC
>Ga0163149_10001492_pt1 | contig 29948 bp, 23 predicted proteins | sample OliLakLV19MP5G1_FD_148604 | JGI IMG/M metagenome (GOLD analysis project Ga0163149, IMG submission 148604) | Freshwater microbial mat bacterial communities from Lake Vanda, McMurdo Dry Valleys, Antarctica - Oligotrophic Lake LV.19.MP5.G1 | ecosystem: Environmental > Aquatic > Freshwater > Lake >... | reverse complement strand
GATTATCATGAAAAATAAAATTTTAGTTTTTCTATTCTCCCTTTTAAATTTTTCTATCGCATTCTCTCAAACATTCACTCAAACAATTCGCGGAAAAGTTATTGATGCCGACTCTAAGTCACCGCTTATTGGTGCAAATGTTATTTTACTTAATAATGACACGTTTAACGGATCTTCAACAGATAACGAAGGCAGATTCAGGCTCAACAATGTTAAAGTTGGTCGCCACGCAATAAAAGCAAGTTTTTTAGGATTCGATGATGTTACAATAAGTAACATTGTAGTATCATCAGGTAAAGAAGTAATACTTACCATTGAAATGCGTGAGAAAGTATATTCTTCTGAAGTGGTGGAAATTATTTTTGAAAAAGATAAAACAAAAGCGAACAATGAGTTAGTTACCAATAGCGCACGTAATTTCAAGAATGAAGAAACAGAACGTTTTGCCGGAAGCCGAGGAGATCCAAGTAAAATGGTCGCGAATTACGCAGGTGTTGCAACCGGTAATGATGTACGCAATGATATTGTTGTAAGAGGTAATTCTCCACTAGGAGTATTGTGGCGATTGGAAGGCCTACCAATACCTAATCCAAATCACTTTTCAAATCAGGGAGCAACCGGCGGGCCGGTAAGTATGCTTAACAATAACTTATTGGGTAATACAGATTTTTTGACAGGCGCATTTCCCGCAGAGTATGGAAACAGGATGGCGGCAGTGTTTGATCTAAGATTACGAAACGGTAACAATGAAAAAACAGAATTCACCGGGCAGCTTGGTTTTAACGGATTAGAATTTGGTGTAGAGGGACCACTGAATAAAAAGAACGGCGGATCATTCCTTGTGAATTACAGGTATTCAACACTGGAAATTTTTCAGGCATTGGGAATAAGCTTTGGTGTATCTGCCATCCCAAAATATCAGGACCTTTCTTTTAAAATAAATTTACCAACTGAAAAAAAAGGCATTTTCAGCATTTGGGGAGTTGGAGGTTACAGTAATATATCTTTATTGGATAGTGAAAAAGATTCTACGGATTGGTCGTTTACATCCAAAGGTGAAGACCTGATCTTTACAGCAGGAATGGGAACTATCGGAGCATCACACACTTACTTCTTTAACAATAAAATATCCGGAAAATTTTCAATTTCAGGATCAAGAAGTTATTACAAAATAAACATTGACACCCTATCTGTTACAAAAGAAAATTTTAATGTATTTAAGAATACATCTATCGATGATCAGCTAAACGTTGATTATATTTTTACAAATAAAATAAACAGCAAACATCTTTTAAAATCGGGTGTAACATATAGCAATATGATGATCGATTATAAATCATCTTATTTCTCTCGTACAAATGTACAATACTTCGACATTCTTAAAGAGAAAAACAATACCGGCTTAATACAAGGTTTTGCACACTGGCAATACAGAATATCGGACAAGCTAACACTCAACAATGGAATACATCTCCAGAATTTTTTATTAAACAATTCATGGGCAATAGAACCCAGGGGTGGTATAAGATGGCAGATAAGTAAAAAGCAATCTGTCAATTTCTCCTATGGAATGCATAGTCAGATACAACCGCTGATCTACTATTTTTACCGTACCACAAATGAAGCCAACGGAACTTTCGTTCATTCCAACAGAAATCTTGATCTTTCAAGAGCACATCACTTTATTACAGGATATGATGCAAATATTGGCAAGGACTTCCGTGTAAAAGTTGAACCATATTACCAACAATTGTATGATATCCCAATTGAAAAAAATTACAAAACTTCTTTTTCAATGATCAATGTGGGCAATGACATTGAAGGCATACCGCTTGTTGACAGTCTTACAAACAAAGGGAAGGGGAAAAATTATGGTGTTGAACTTACAGTAGAGAAATTTTTCAGTAAAAATTATTATACACTTTTCACTTTATCTGTGTTTGAATCTAAGTATACCTCAAGTGATGGAGTTGAACGTTTTACGGGATATAGCAATGGTTATGTATTAAATACCCTTGGAGGAATTGAGATCCCTCTTGGAAAAGGAAACAAGATCCTGGCTTTTGATGCAAAAGTTACAATGGCAGGCGGCGGACGCTTTACTCCAGCTGACATTGATGCTTCCATACAGGAAAAAAGAGCTGTATATATTGATTCGCTCGCCTACTCTCAAAAATTCAGGAATTATTCAAAAGTTGATTTTAAAATTTCTTACAAGATAAATCAGAAAAAAATTAACCAGTTATTCTTTATAAGTGTCGAAAATATTTTAAACAAGAAAAATATATTGCGCCAAATATACGATCCTTCAAAATCGGAAATGGTGTATGAATATCAATTGGGCCTATTCCCTTATGGAGGGTATAGGATAGAGTTTTAGTCCTAATAACAATTAAAATCAGGCATGAAACATCTGTGTATTTCTTTAACTTTTTTGACAGCTTGCTTTCTGTTCAGTTGTAGAAACGAAAAGCCAACACCGCAAAGTTCACAATATTTTGTCCATGGAACTAATCATGATACCAATCCTGACTTATCAACCATTCAACAAACATTGCAAAAGATACAATCAGCTCCCAATAAATTTATTATCAAAGACAGCACAATTATTGCTAGGGATAACGAGACAGTTTTCACATTTCAGCTCTTTAATCCTTTTAATAAAATTTCTAAAAACAAGGACACTCTAAAATGTTCATATGTATTAATTCCACAGCTAAACCATAACACTCCTTTAGAAACAAAGGAGATTGTATTAAAAAACATGGCCAAGCAGAAAGGTCTATATGAAATACAACTCTATTGTTCAATGCATTCATATTATGAGCAGATCAAAAATGATGCTCCCGCAAACGTATCAGAAAGGAATAAAAAACTTAAAATTGAATGGGAGGGTTTTATTGGTGGCTTATACCAAGGAAACTATTTTGAATACGAATTAGAAACGACGCATTAATTGCTATTTTACTTTCTTAGCTACCACCCAAAAAAAGTACAAACAAGTCAAGAAAATCCGAACCGTATACACACAGGCAGACCCGAGCACGGCGGATTTTCGGGCTATCACACCCTATCAATAACCTTATCGGAAAACAAAAACATGTTACGGTTATCCCATTCCGAATTGTCACATCGAGCTTGTCGAGATGCGAAAACTAATCCCGCTCACTCTGCATCAACTTCTTCTCATCAAACTTCAAAAAAATAAGACAACCCACTAAACACAATACCCCCCCCACAATTCCTGTTGATCTTAACCCCATGTCATCACCCACATCTTTACCATACGATAAAAAAATTGCGAATGACATGATGCCGAGTGTTTGTCCCAACTTCACAAATAGAAAACGGACAGCATAATATATTCCTTCTTTAGATTGTCCTGTTACTATTAAATCAGCATTTGCTAGTTCGGCAAGCAGTGCGGGTGGAATAATACTTAAAAATGTTAATGGTAAAGAACAAAGTGAGAACAAAATATATAAATGTACCGAACCCTCAATAGGAAGTTTTCCAACGAAATAAATCCCAAAAAATAAAACAGATAGCATCGCGAGTGATATCACTATCAGGTTCTTCTTCCCCACCCTTTTTGTAATTTTATTCATAAAAGGATAAAACAACAACGAAAGACCGACCATCACCATCATTAATTTTCCTCCCTCTGCTTCCTCCATGCCAGCCAAAGTTTTTACATAATACAGTAATCCGCTCGTGATAATAGCAATAGAAATGTAATAGGTAAAATCGGCCACCAGGAAAAAACGAAAAGAGACATTCGCAAAAGCCTGTCTCAAAGCTGGAAGTATGGGAATAGATACTGGACTATGTTTGCAATATTTTTTTTCATCAATAGCAAGTACAGGAATCAACATACACATCCCTGCGATTGCAGAAAGAATTCCTATAGCTAATTGTAATGCATGTTGCCTCGAGCTAATTTCCAACACTTTCTCCAGCAAATCTGCAAAAGCAGGCGTTTGTGAAGAAATGATCATGCCAATAACAAAAGCAAAAGACTGAATAGTTGAAAGGCTTACTTTTTCTTCTGAAGTATTTGCTAATTCCGGGAGAAGGGCATTATAAGGGATAATATATAACGTAACAAAAAAATAAAATAATATCTGGACAAAAAATAACCACCAAACATTTGCCATCGACTCTTGATGTTCAAGCGGCATAAATATTAGCAAACAACAAACTACAGCAGGAATAAATCCAATTTTCATAAACGGAATCCTTCTGCCTTTTGGATGTGTACTTTTATCACTGAAATATGCTACCAATGGATCAATTATGGCATCAAACAAACGTCCGCTCGCAACAAGCAAAGCCATAAGGTTAAATACACCAAAAAAAACTATCTGCGGTACCAGACTCGTTAAACCTGAGTCATCAGGCGGCAAATAAAAATAAATAAGCATTACTGAAATAAGGTTGCTGATTATTGACCAGCCAAGCATACCAAAAGCATAAGCTACCTTCTTATTTAGAGGAAAAATTACGGCAGTATTTTCTGAATGCGCGATGTTTTTACTTTTTAGGGAACCAAGGGATAAAAGTGCTCGTCTTCTTTATATAATCTTCATACTTAGGATTACCTGTATATTTTTTTTCCAACATTGTAACACCAGACACTTTTAAGATTAAAAGTGTCAGTAACACCGGACTTATCAACGATATCCACCAATTGCCAGCGGAAATACTTATGATAAATATTCCCCACCACATGGCTACTTCTCCGAAGTAATTAGGATGACGGGTATATTTCCACAATCCCGCACGCATTATTTTTCCTTTATTGTTGGGGTCCTTTTTAAAGCGTGACATCTGATAATCACCCAAGGCTTCAAAGAAAAATCCTTTTACCCAAACAATCACTCCCAATACATCGATCCAATTTAAAGGACTATTGCCATATGCTGCAATCTCAATTAATGAAAGACCAATTAAAAACATCAAAATAGCCTGCAATAAAAACACCTTCACTAATGCGTGCAGCCATGGGTTTTTGCCCCATCCTTTACGAAATTCCTGGTAACGATAATCTTCCGGTTTGCCATTATTGCGCCCATGAATATATAATGCAAGTCTTAAACCCCAGATAAATACCAGTGCTGAAACAAGGATTTGACGCGGATGAACAGATTCCATACTTAATATTGAAACTCCGACTATAGCAATGAATCCACCGCCCCAGGCAATATCAACAATGCTGTTATCAACCTTGATCTGAGCTATTACATATACTATTAATATATATACAGATACTGCAAGTGAACAATTGAATAAAATCAAATCCATTTAATGTTGTTTTTCGTAAATTAATGCAAAATAAGTCGTTTTTTTACATTCAAAAAACTATTGCCTTTTGAAACTATTAACAAAGTTGTTTGAACAAAATCTTTTACCTGATTTTGTTATCAGATCATATATACGAAAATTATGCTACGACCGATTGCGCCAGGAGAACAAAGGTACTTCTGAAAAGCAGGCTGCACATTTCAAAGACTTATTACAAAAAATAAGTACTGGGCCTATCGCTGTTGATACAATAAAGGCTAACGAACAGCATTATGAATTACCGACGACTTTTTTTCAGCTGGCACTTGGCAAAAATCTAAAATACAGCAGCTGTTTCTGGGATTCTTCTACTAAAAATCTTGATGAAGCAGAAGATAAGATGCTCTCGCTATATTGTGAGCGGGCAGAAATAAAAGACGGGCATAAAATATTGGAACTTGGCTGCGGCTGGGGATCATTGTCATTATATATAGCAAAAAAATTCCCTAATAGTTCAATTACGGCAGTATCTAATTCCAAAACACAAAAAATATTTATCGACCAGCAAGCGATAGAACGTGGTATAAAAAATCTTACCGTAATTACAGCGAACATTAATGAATTCACCATCAATGAAACATTTGATCGCATAGTTTCTATTGAAATGTTTGAGCATATGCGCAATTATAAAGCATTGTTTCAAAAAGTAGCAGGGCTTATGAAACCTGATGCAAAATTATTCGTCCATATTTTTTGTCATAAAGAATACAGTTACTTATTCGAGGTAATTGATGAAACTGATTGGATGGCAAAATATTTTTTCAGCGGAGGAATTATGCCTGGCAAAAATTTATTCCATGAATTTTCCGACCACATTCAAATTACCAAGCAGTGGGATGTGGATGGCACACATTATGAAAAAACATCTCTTGCCTGGTTACAGAATATGGACAAGCACAAAAAAGAAATAATGCCCATTATGGAAAGCACCTACGGAAAAGAGAACGCTGTAAAATGGTGGGCTTACTGGAGAGTATTTTTTATGTCATGTGAAGAATTATTTGGCTTAAAAAACGGACAAGAATGGTTAGTTGGACATTATTTGTTTGAGAAGAAAAATATCTAATGATTGTATTTAACTCATATGCACTTCGTCATTGCGAAGGAGGAACGACTGAAGCAATCTATTCCAGCAACAAGATTGCTTCGTTCGGGCAGAAAGTGCCCTCACTCGCAATGACGTTCAAGAAAAATATTACTATTTTATAAAGGTGGGAAAAGTCGCTATCATAGGAACAGGAATTACAGGCATGGGCTGTGCTTATTTTTTGCATAAACACTATGATATCGATGTGTTTGAAAAACAAAATTACATTGGAGGCCATACCAATACTGCCATCATTGAAGAAGATGGCAAGCCTGTAAATATTGACACCGGATTTATTGTATGCAACCCAATTAACTATCCAAACCTGTTTCGCCTATTCGAAAAGCTTGATGTTCCTCTCGAAAAAACTGATATGAGTTTTGGAGTCCAGCACAGGCCTTCAGAGCTTGAATATTGCGGATCGGGATTTAATGGACTTTTCGGGCAGCGGAAAAACATATTCGATTTCTCATTCATAAAAATGTTAAATCAAATAAACCGATTCAATGATCACGCAACAGAAATCATAAATGATAAAAAATATTATCATTATTCAGTTGCGGAATACATCGAGGAAATGAAATTAGGTGAAGATTTTCTCTATAAGTATCTTGCACCGATGAGCTCTGCGCTTTGGTCCGTCCCAACGTCACTCACTCTTAAATTTCCAATCTATAGCCTGGTTCGTTTTTTTCACAACCACGGCTTATTGGGACTCAATACACATTACCAGTGGTACACAGTTACAAATGGAAGTGAGAGCTACAAACAAAAACTCATTGCACCTTTCAAAGAAAAAATAAAAATAAATTGCGGGGCGAAAAAAATAGAACATATTGGCGATAAGATTGAAATAACAATTGAGTCCGGTGAAAAGAAATTATATGATAAAGTAATTTTCGCGTGTCATGGCGATCAGGCGCTTTCACTATTAGAAAACCCAACAACAGAACAAAGAAAGTTGCTTTCCCCATTCACATATCAAAAGAACATTGCAACACTCCATTGGGATGAAAACGTAATGCCAAAAACAAGGCGTGTTTGGTCGGCATGGAATTATTTGATCGATAACAAAAAAGGCGAAAACCTTACTTCCACGATTTATTACATGAATAAACTCCAAAATCTAAAGACAAAAAAAAATTACTTTGTTTCCATTAATGATTTTGGAGAGATTAACGAAAAGAAAATCCTGAAACAATACACATATGAACATCCCGTATTTACGGTTGATGCGCTGGAAGCACAGGATAAGCTTGCGACACTAAATACAAGTGGGCCAATTTATTTTTGCGGGAGTTACTTTGGACACGGCTTTCATGAGGATGCATTTAAATCAGCAGTTGATGTTTGCGGAACTATACTAAAAAGGGATGTATGGAGCTAAGATCCTGCATATATAAAAGCAAAGTGATGCATTGCAGGATGCTTCCCAAAAAATATGTATTCAATTATAACATTTTCATGTTTTACTTAGATCTCGACGAGATAGACTCCTTAGCAAAAAACAATTTGCTGATCAGCAGGAACCGATCCAATATTTTTAGCTTCCAAGACAATGATTATTTCAAAGAAAAACCGGGGAATACCATCAAAGAAAAAGTATTGAATTACCTCACATCTCAGGGAATTGATCTTCAAGGGGGAAAAATCATGTTGTTGACGCACTTACGTACAATGGGTTATATATTTAACCCGGTATCTTTTTATTTTTGTTTCGATAGAGAGGGAAAACCTGTATGTGTTATTGCGGAAATAACAAATACATTTAAAGAAATGAAATTATTTCTATTAAAGAAAAATGAGAACGAAACATTTAAAGAACAGCACCAGAAATTCTTCTACGTATCCCCTTTTATTGATCTTGATGCGTGGTTCGATTTTAAATTAAAAGTCCCAGGAGAAAAATTAGATATTCACATAGATGATTTCAGAGATAACAGTAAATTTTTCTTCAGCACATTAACCGGCAAAAAAGAAGAGATAACAAACACCAAAATGCTTTTTTATACTTTTAGATATCCACTCATAACTGTTAAAATAATTCTCCTTATTCACTGGCAGGCAATGAAACTCTGGTTAAGAGGAATTGGATATCATAAGAAAAACGCAAATCAGCAACTACAACAACAGGTAATTAACCCTATAGAAAAATAAAAATGGGCTCGACATATAAAAAAATCGTATTAGGATTATTAAAGAAGATGGATGCCGGAATGCTTGAGTTACAATTGCCAGGCAATGAAAAAATGACAATCGGCAAAAACGAAAGCGTTAAAGCTTCCATTAAAATAAACAATGATGCATTTTTCAAAAAAACAGTTTTACATGGTGATATAGGCTTTGGGGAAGCATTTGTTGATGGGGACTGGGATACGGACAACATTACAAATGTGATTTCCTGGCTGATACATAACATAGAAAACAACCCTGCCATGTCGGGCGGTACAAAAAGATTTTCCCCTGTTAATTTATTAAACCTGATTAACCGGGTCACACACCTTACAAGAAACAATTCGGTGAGTGGATCGAAAAAAAATATTCACGAACATTACGATCTTAACAATGATTTTTTCTCCACCTTCCTTGACCCCAGCATGACCTACTCTTGTGGATATTTTAAACAAAACGAAAACACTTTACAGGAAGCACAAGCCAATAAATATGACAGGTTATGCGAGAGTGTAAAACTTAATTCAAATGATCATGTACTTGAAATAGGATGCGGTTGGGGAGGCTTCGCGGTACATGCTGCAAAAAAATATGGATGTAAAGTTACCGGTATAACTATTTCTAAAGAACAATACGATTATGCCATTCAACGAATTAAAAAAGAAGGATTGGAAAACCGCGTAAACATTGTACTTGAAGATTACAGGAAGATCAAAGGAAGTTTTGACAAAATAATTTCAATAGAAATGCTCGAAGCTGTTGGACATAAATACCTGAACGCTTATTTTAAAAAATGTCACGAGGTGTTGAAAAAAGATGGCGTGCTTGGTCTGCAGGTGATTATTAGTCCTGACTCGCGTTACAATGCCTTAAAGAACAGCGTCGACTGGATACAAAAACATATTTTTCCCGGATCCCTGCTCCCTTCTGTCGCAGCCATGAATAAGGCGATTAATGATACCGGCGACATGACTTTATTTTCTTTAAATGAAATGGGACTTAATTATGCCCGTACATTAGCGACATGGAGAGAAAACTTTAACAATAAAATAATCGAAGTTAAAAAACTTGGATTCGATGATCCTTTTATTCGCAAATGGAATTATTACCTGAGCTATTGCGAAGCTGCATTCGCTGCACGTAACATTAATGTTGTCCAATTGGTTTATTCGAGACCGAATAACTCAAAAATATAACCTTTCAATTTCTTCTATTATCGGTCGTATTATACCCTTGCCAATTTAAAAATTGGCAATTCGATTTATTCTATAAGGACATTTCTTTGTTTGAATTTTGGACCCGTACAGCAGTTATTTAAAACAATTGTAATCCAAATGAAAAACCTGAAATCAATATCAAAACTTTTATCTCTTATAACAATAAATATATTAATTGCTATATCTGCTTTGGGACAAACTACACAATATAAAATTACTGGTAAAATAATTGACTCCGAAAGCAAACAACCTTTATCCAACGTAAGTGTTCAGATTGATTCTACAAACGGAACGCTCTCAAATTCAAACGGAATTTTTGAAATAGAATACTATAAAACAGTCATCGTTATTAATATTAATGTACAGCGTGTTGGATACGAAAAAAAACAGTTGAGTATTGAAAAGGAAAACTCAAAAGATCTTTTGATAGAACTAACGAAAAAAATTAAGAAGCTGCCTGAAGTAGAAATCACCGGCGATATTCCTGAAAAAATTACAAGTAATACCAATTGCAATGTACTCGACTATGAATTTTACAACGATAACATTCTTCTTATCACCTATCTGCTGGATCGATCTAAGACAAAACTTACTCTTATCGACCAAAACCTTGATACACTGGCCTCGCTGAATATTCCTGAAAGACCTTTAAGATTATTTAAAGATTGTTTTGGTAGCTGTCATGTTATATGTTCAGAAAATAGTTATCAGGTAGATTATTCTTTAAACTCCTTACGATTGCTTACTCCGGTAGAAACAAAAAAAATGGAGGCTTTGCTTTTTCCTTGCATTGCCCAGGATGCAAACAACTTATATTTTGAACAAAGAATAGGATCTCACAAAGAAGATCTTGGAATTTTTCGCATTACCACAAACAATCTTATTGTAAATTATTATTATGTAAACAAAAAAGACAGATTAAAAAGACCAATTGCTTCAATTACAGATAAACGAATTTTGGAGATGAGTGCAAATGAAATTAGTTATGAGCAGGTCAAAATCGATGCTGGAATTTATAAAGCAGGGTCTCTTGCGCAGAATTTCGAAAGAATCTTTGCAGAACAAAGAATCTTCATTGAAATTTTTTCTCCTCTATATACAATTAATGATACAGTTTACCTATTTGATTGTGCCGACTCAAAACTAACAACATTTTCTCCTATCGAAAATAAAACAAACGAATACAAAATAAATTTCAACAGCGAAAAAGACTGGAATAGAGAGATTTATGTAGATAAAACTGAGAAAAAAATCTATACCTCTTTCAAATCAAAAGGAGTAATTAAGCTAAAAGAAATAGACTATCATTCAGGCAATACGATGACCCAAACATATCCAATCCCCTACCCCTTTGTGGAAAAAATAAAAGCACACGAGGGGTATATCTACTATCTATACGTAGAAAACGAGGACTTTAAAACAACATTTTTATCCCGTCAAAAGATCAACTAAGGAACCATCTCCGGTACAATCCCAATTTTAGAATCTTACAAGAAATATTTGCACAATCGGAATTTACATCTATATTTATAACCAATTGGTTACATAAATATTTATTATGAGACGAGACGTATTCCAGGCCATTGCCGACCCCACACGCAGGAAAATTATTCACCTGCTTGCCAATAATTCAATGAATCTAAATTCCGTAGCCGAAAAATTTGATATTAGCCGCCCTGCTATTTCCAAACACATTAAAATACTTACGCAATGTGGACTAGTTGTAATTAAACAACAAGGAAGAGAAAGGCATTGTAATGCTAAACTGGAAAAACTTAATGAGATTTCCGACTGGGTGGAACAGTACCGTAAATTCTGGACTAACAAACTCAATGATCTAGACAATTATTTAATCGCACTTCAGTCAAAAAACAAAAAAAATGGAAACCGTAAAAAAAACAAACAACACAACAAATAGAGAGATCGTTATTGAACGCCTGCTGAATGCTCCAAGAGAACTTGTATTTGAAACCTGGACCAACCCAAAACATATTGACAACTGGTGGGGACCAAACGGGTTTATTAATAAAACAGAAAGTATGGATGTAAAGCCAGGAGGTAAATGGAAATATACTATGAAGTCCTCTGATGGTACAATATTTCCTAACCTGATTAGCTATATAAAAGTAGTAAAGCCTGAACTCCTGGAATATTGGCATGGCTCAGATGAAAACAACCCGGATGAATTTCATGTCACTGTCACGTTTGAAGATGCTAACGGAAAAACCAAACTTACTATGCGCTCATTATTTAAAACAGCAGCGGAACGCAGAAGGGTTGTTGAAGAATATGGCGCAATAGAAGGCGGAAATCAAACTATTAATAAGCTTAGTGATTATGTGGAGAAAATGAAAGAATAAAATTTAAGTTTTAAATTTCTCTAAAGCCAATAGACATTTCTATTGACTTTTTTTTGAGATCCCAAATAAACCTGCAAAAGTCAGGAAGCCATTGATAAGCAATAATTCATAACCGAATTTGTAACCATTAAACCATTCGATTGAATTTTCGCTCAACAGATAACAAATACCAGGAGAAACAATACAAATAAAAGGAACCCATTTATCAATTACTGTACGTTTACTAAAAAGTCCGAAGGTAAATAAACCCAATAAAGGTCCATAGGTATATGCCGCTACTTTAAATATAGCATCGAGTACTGAGGTTTGCTTAACAACAGAGCACAATAAAATTGTTATCAATAAAACTATTGCAAACCCGATATGTACCCAATGACGTATTTTGGTTTGCTGCTGCTCAGTATACCTTGTACTATCATCCAATCTTAAAAAGTCGATAGAAAATGAAGTAGTAAGTGTGGTCAGAACCGAATCTGCACTTGAAAACGTAGCTGCAGTTAATCCGAGAATAAATACAATTGCGGCAAATGAACCTAAATGCCCCAGTGCTAACATGGGAAAAATTTTATCCGTCGCTATTTTTCCAGTATCAGCATTCATTGGCAGTTCAATTCCCATTTTATCCATATATAAATAAAGTAATGCGCCTAATGAAACAAAAAATATGTTCACCAATACCAATACAATGCTGAACGAATAAATATTTTTCTGAGCATCTTTTAGCGAAGGGCAACTTAAATTTTTCTGCATCATATTCTGATCTAGCCCGGTCATTACAACCGCAATGAATGCTCCGCTTAAAAATTGTTTGAAGAAAAAATTACCAGGCCGCCAATCCCAAAAAAAGATTTTTGAATAACTGCTGTTAGCCACATTCGTAAGTGTTTCGCCAATACCCCAATCCAGCTTTTGCATGATCGCAACTATTGATAAAACAACGCCTAACAATAACAGTAGCGATTGGAAAGTATCTGTCCATACCAATGTTTTAATACCACCTTTATAGGTGTAAATAAGAATCAGTATAATAATAATAGATACTGTTACCGGAAAAGGAATTTTCCATGCATCAGATACAAAAAGCTGGATTACTCCGGCAGCCAAATATAAACGCAGTGCGGCCCCTATTGTTCGTGAAATCAAAAAAAAGAAAGATCCGGTTTTCTGAGACCATGCACCAAAACGACCATTGAGGTAACTGTAGATTGAAGTAAGATTTAATCGATAATAAAGAGGCAGCAATACTTTTGCAATGATGTAATAACCCAACAAATAACCAAGTACCAATTGCAAATAAGAAAATTGCGAAGTGCCTACTGTACCCGGTAATGAAATAAATGTAACTCCGGATAAAGAATCTCCAATCATTCCAAACGCTACCGCATACCAGGGAGATGCCTTATTACCGAGAAAATAAGATTGGTTAGTTGCATTGCGACTCGTGTACCATGCGATAAGTAACAGGAAGCAAAAATAACCGGCAATACTCAATAAGATAAATAGTGGCGACAAAGTTTAACGTTTATTGGATGATAAAACTATTCCTCCTAACAAAGAAAGATTTTTTTAACCCTGTAATTACCCGCCAACTATTTGGTATATTAACAAAGTTTTTCACATTTAGGATTTAGGCTATGAAGAAAGAATTAAAAAAGCTGGAGGCTATAGCAAAACAGCTGGAACCGGGGTCAAAAAGCAGAAAAGCGGTTAGAAAAAAGATTATTTCATACACTGAATATTTTCTAGATAATGTTGAGCAATTACCCTCTTTCATTGAAACAAAAGACAAGGGAAAAGCACTTTTAAAAGAAAAAATAAAAGAAAAGGGTATTAGCACCGAAAAGGCGCTAAAACTTATTGAAAAAAATGTTGACAGTACAGGCCTGAATCCCGCATCAGGTGGGCACCTCGGCTATATACCGGGCGGCGGAATCTATTATTCTGCGCTTGGAGATTATATGGCCGCGATTACTAATCGTTATTCCGGGATTTTCTTCGCTTCACCCGGAGCGACACGCATGGAAAATATGCTAGTGAAATGGATGGCAGGATTGATCGGATATCCATCAAGTGCAGCAGGAAGCTTATTGTCCGGAGGAAGTATTGCCAATCTTACAGCCATTGTAACAGCGCGCGATGCTCACAAAATAAAAAGCAAAGACATTCCCAAAACAGTAGTGTATTTAACTAAACAAGTACATCATTGTGTTGATAAGGCCATTCGTATTGCAGGACTTGAAGAATCTGTGAAGCGACATGTTCCAATGGATGAAAATTACAGAATGGATATTCGCCAATTGGAGCAGCAAATTAAACAAGATAAAAAAGCAGGGTTAACACCCTGGCTTGTCATAGGATCTGCGGGTACGACTGACGTTGGAGCAGTTGATCCTTTGCAGCAAATAGGATCAATAGCAAAAAAATATGCTATGTGGTTTCATGTCGACGCGGCTTATGGCGGTTTTTTCATTTTAACAAAGTCTGGAAAAAAATTATTGAAAGGAATCGAACTTTCTGACTCTGCCGTAATGGATCCTCACAAGGGATTATTTATCCCTTATGGGTTGGGAGTAGTTATTGTGAAAAACAAAAAACACCTAAGCTCATCGCATCAATACCTGGCAAGTTATATGCAGGACACAATAAATTCAAGGGACGAAGACTCCCCTGCCGATCTTTCCCCCGAGTTAACACGTCACTTCCGGGGATTAAGACTTTGGTTACCCTTGATGCTCCATGGAGTAAAACCTTTTCGTGCATGCCTTGAAGAAAAACTTTTACTCACTCAATACTTTTTTGAAAAAATTAAAAAATTAGGATTTGAAGTTGGCCCTACTCCGGAACTTTCCGTAGCTACATACCGATATGTTCCAGAAAAAGGAGATGCGAATGAATTCAATGCGCAATTGGTAAAAGCGGTTCAAAAAGACGGAAGAGTATTTATTTCTTCAACCACCATGAACGGGAAATTTGTTTTGCGTTTTGCCTGTCTCTCATTCCGCACGCATCTTAAAACAGTAGACACATTGATACGAGTTTTAAAAAAATTGACTCTTAACAAATAATGCAAACCCTTTCATCACAAGAAGCACGTTTGTTAGCCCTCAATTGCCAAGGCCTGCACAAGAATGATTTTTTTGGAAAAGGAAAAGAAGGCACGTTAAAAGCTATTGAACACCTCGGCTATATACAACTCGATACCATATCAATCATTGCAAGAGCACATCATCATACATTATGGACAAGGGTGAAAAATTACAAAGAACAATACCTTAACGAACTTCTCGAAAAAGACAAAACAATATTTGAGTACTGGAGTCATGCGGCATCTTATTTGCCTATCAGCGAGTACCGATTCTCATTATATAGAAAGAACCTTTATTCAAAAGGCAAATCACATTGGTTTGAGGACGATAAGAAAACAAAAAAACTTGTACTGAAACGCATACAAAACGAAGGCGCTCTGCAAAGCAAAGATTTTGAGCATAAACAAAAACGTTCCGGCCCATGGTATGAATGGAAACCTGCGAAAAGAGCATTAGAGCAATTGTTCATGGAAGGAGAATTAATGGTTGCCAAACGACAAGGATTTCATAAAGTATATGACCTTACTGAAAGAGTATTGCCTTCATTTGTTGATTCATCTACTCCCACGAATGAAGAATATGCCGAACACTTAATATTAAAAGCAATAAGCACGCATGGTTTTGTTTCGGAAAATGAAATTACTTACCTGAGAAGACTTATAAAACCAACAGTAAATAAAAAACTGAAGGAACTCACAGAGAAAGAAAAAATAATTCCTTTAAAAGTGCAGGGGATTGAAAAAAATATTTTTTACACAACTGAACAAAATCTCAAACTGCTAAACGATAAAAAAAGATCAAAAACAATTCATTTATTATCGCCGTTTGATAATGTACTTATACAACGCAAGCGTATTGAACAATTGTTCAACTACAATTACCTTATAGAATGCTATGTACCTGAACCAAAAAGGATATTCGGCTATTTTTGTCTGCCAATATTAATAGACAACGAATTTATTGGCAGACTTGACCCCAAAGCCGACAGGAAGACAAAAACATTTTATATCAAAAACTTCTTCCTGGAAAAAGAACCAAAGAATTTCAAAAAGCTATTGCCGCAAGTATGCATTGCCATCAAAGAATTTGCAGTGTTTAATGGCTGTGAAAAAATAGTTATTGAAAAAACCTCTCCAAAATCCTTGCTAACTATAATGCGCAAAGAATTTTGAATTTATGAGTAAAATTATTACAACAACATTTATATTTCTTTGCGCTTTCTGTTTTCCCGGAAGAGCGCAGAATATTGTTCTAAATCCTGATTTTGAATTTTCTAATTGCGCCCCATGGTATATTTCAGGTTTAGAGAATTGTACCGATTGGAACAACCCTACAATGAGTTCACCGGATTATTTCAATAACAACTGCGCCGAATATAAAATTCCATTTGCTTCTAAAAATTATTGGGGATACCAATTACCTCTATCAGGAAACACTTACACAGGAATTATCGCATATGATTTCAGGAAACAAAACCAGGAAGAAGCCGGTGGTGAATATTTACAAGGCCATTTTTCGGAACCACTAAAAGCAAAACAAAAATGTACTATTGAATTCAGTGTGTCATTAGCTGAATGCTCCAAGATCTCTTTGCAACACTTAGAAGTCTATTTTTCCGAAAAAGAAATAAAAGAAAAAACTGTTCAACTATTAAAATTAAAACCACAGGTTACTACACATGTAAACATATCTGATACGTCCCAATGGGTAACAATTCTTGAAAATTTTACAGCAAAAGGGGGCGAGAATTATTTTACAATTGGCTGTTTTGAAACGGGTAAAAAGATAAAATTCAAAAAAGTCCATCCGTCAAAAGACATTATGGACCCAAGAGACTATGCATATTATTATATAGATAACGTAATAGTTAAACTTAAAAAAGAGCAGCAAGACCGCACAGGAAAAGTAAAAAAATAATAATCTCTTTCTACCCCCTCAAATCATCCCATTTTATTTCGTATTTTTGAGTAGAATGAATTTCTCTTCCAAACTCATAGAAAATGCTGTTAACGAATTCTCCAAACTACCCGGCGTAGGCAAAAAAACTGCGCTTCGTTATGCGCTTCATTTAATGAGACAGTCGCAAAGTGATGTTGAACGGTTTGGCTCATCTTTGGTAAAACTTAAAAACGAATTAAAATACTGTAAACAATGCCACAATATTTCTGATAACGAAATATGTGACATATGTGCCAATCCTAAACGTGAACTGAGTCTTGTTTGTGTTGTTGAAGATATTCGTGATGTAATGGCCGTTGAAAATACCCAACAATATAAAGGAGTTTACCACGTTTTAGGGGGGATTATTTCACCGATGGATGGTATAGGTCCGGGTGATCTGAAAATAGAATCACTTGTAGACAAGGCAAGAACGGGCGTTATCAATGAAGTGATCATGGCATTGAGTACTACAATGGAAGGAGAAACCACCAACTTTTATATTTATAAAAGATTAAAAGAATTCAATATTACTATCAGCACTATAGCTCGCGGAGTTGCTATGGGCGATGAATTGGAGTATACAGATGAAGTAACGTTAGGACGCTCGATCATAAATCGTACACCTTATGAAAATAACCTAACCATTCGCTAATCTCCATATCAGCATTGGTACATCCGCACATCAAAATATCAGTAATCATAGTCAACTACAATGTTGAACATTTTCTCGAGCAATGTTTACATTCCGTAAAAAAGGCGCTTAAAAATATAGCCGGCGAAATTTTTGTTGTCGACAATAATTCTGTGGACGGCTCAGTGGGAATGGTGAAAGAAAAATTTTCCGAAGTTCATCTTATCGCAAACAAAAACAATCACGGATTTTCCTACGCCAATAACCAGGCAATAAAACAAAGCAAGGGAGAATATGTTCTATTACTTAACCCTGACACCGTTGTTGAAGAAGATACATTCGAAAAAATTGTTCATTTTATGGACACTCATCCTGACGCAGGCGGATTAGGCGTTAAGATGCTTGATGGAAAAGGAAATTTTTTACCGGAATCAAAGCGAGGCCTACCTACGCCCTCCGTTGCGTTTTATAAAATATTCGGACTATCAAAATTATTTCCCAAATCAAAAACGTTTGGAAAATATCATTTAGGGTTTCTTGACAACGACAAAATAAACGAAGTTGATGTGCTTGCCGGCGCATTTATGTTGTTGAGGAAAACAACGCTCGATAAAATTGGTTTGCTTGACGAAAGTTTTTTTATGTACGGCGAGGACATTGACCTCTCTTACCGTATCACATTAGGCGGTTATAAAAATTATTATTTTCCGGAAACACGAATTATCCATTATAAGGGTGAAAGCACGAAAAAGAGCAGCGTAAATTATGTATTTGTGTTTTACAATGCCATGATCATCTTTGCAAAAAAACATTTTTCACAAAACAATGCTCAGCTTTTTTCATTCCTCATCAATATTGCAATTTATTTTCGCGCAGGAATTTCATTAATAAGCAGGCTCATCAAGCAACTTGCTCTCCCCGCTTTTGACGCGGCACTTATTTTCACGGGAATATTTTTTATTAAAAACTATTACGAGCAAAATATAAAATTTACTGAAGGGGGTACTTATCCGATTGAGTTTATCCGGTATGTTGTTCCCTCATATATTTTCATCTGGCTCATTACCATTTTTTTTAGCGGAGGGTATGACAAACCAGTAAAACTTACCAGGATCATTCGCGGAACTGTAATTGGCACAGGAATCATTCTTATCATCTATGCCTTATTGCCTGAAAATTTTCGTTTTTCGAGAGCGCTTATATTATTAGGCGCGACATGGGTACTAACAAGCATCCTCTTTACCAGGATGCTTCTTCATTTATTAAAAATCAAATCATTTGCGCTTGATGGGGGAATGAATAAAAGACTCGCTGTTGTTGGAAATGAGGAAGAATGTAAAAGAGTACACAATCTCCTTAATCAAACTTCTTTGCAAAGTGCTTTTGTTGGTTATGTTTCTACTGATGATAATCCGGACAAAAAAAAATTCATTGGAAATATTGATCAATTAAAAGAAGTGATTGGCATTTATAATATCGATGAAGTTATTTTTTGCGCTAAAGATTTAACTGCACAAAAAATAATTCACCAAATGGCCGAACTCGGTAGTGCTGCCATTGAATTTAAAATTGCTCCACCGGAAAGTCTATCGGTAATTGGTAGCAATTCAATCAACACATCCGGTGATCTTTATACAATTGACATCAATTCTATTGCCAAGCCATCTAATAAAAGAAACAAAAGGCTACTGGATATGATTACCAGTGTGCTGCTGCTGATATTTTTTCCCATCTTAATTTTTGCAATAAAAAAGCCTATTGGTCTGCTGAAAAATATTTTCAACGTTCTCTTTGGAAAAAACTCCTGGGTTGGATATACAAAAACAAGCAATACAGAAGATAAGTTAGTTCGTATAAAACCGGGAATCATTACACCTACTGACAAACTAAAAGAGCAAGACCAAGAAACTATTGAGCGTTTGAATTTTTTATACGCCAAAGACTACAATACAATATCAGATATTAAATTAATCACAAATAACTTCAGGGAATTGGGCCGGTAATGTAACCAATCCTATTTCGTTTGGTAACTCTTTATTACTTTATTTTTTTTAAGTGTCATTAAATTTTCTGAGACAAATACAACCTCATATTCCAAAATATAATGGAATACAACATTAAACCTATATCCACCTTTTATATCTATTTTGAGTTTACTTCCAATAAGGTTCCATTCACCATGTTCTGTATATGGTAACCCTTGTTCACATGCTTCTAATTTTTGAGGATTATAAAAATCAACAGATAGATTATGTCTAAAGACATTATATACACCTGTAGGATTTTTGATCTCAAAACAAAATTCAGATCCTACATCTTTGTGCTTAACAGAATCTAAACGTTCGAGCTCAATAACATCTTTATCGAACCAACCTTTTTTTAATATCCATCTGCCGCATATTTTCCTTTCGTCAATTGATAATGTTTGTGCAATACAATTATCTTCAAAATACAAAACAACTATTAATATATATAGGTATTTCATGTGATGAGATGACGAAATTAATAGTTGTGAGTCTTTTTGTGATTTTTAATGATTTTATTTTGCGTAAGAACCATTTTGTCCTTATCAATCATCTTCACGTCATATCTGATGATGTAATGAAACTCACCCTCAAGTCTATACCCTCCTTTTAAATCAAGTGTGAGCTGCTTATCTTTTAATGTCCATTCTCCTTTATCGACATACAACATCCCGTTTCCGCACATACCCAACCTGTCCGGATTATAAATATTAATAGAGAACCTACGCTCAAAAACATTATAGGCTCCTACAACATTTGCAAGTTCAAAACTAAATTTTGTTCCAAAAGATTTATGCTTATTTGTATCCAGGCGTTCCAGCTCAATCACGGGCTTATCAAACCAGCCTTTTTTTAAGATCCAGCCATCGCACAGTAACTGATCATTTAACACTGGATCCTGTGCGGATAAGAACCCATATAAACCTAAAAACATAATCATAAAAAATGTTCGTATCATATAATAAATTTCTACATTTATATGGATGCAAAAAAGGGTTTAATTCCATAAACTTAGTTATTTTTGCAGGAGTTGAGAAACATCGGTTATTTAGATTAAAGTATGGCACAAGTTGAGATGATAATGCCCAAAATGGGCGAAAGTGTTGCCGAAGCAACTATTATTAAATGGCTCAAAAAAGAAGGCGATAAGATCGAGGCTGATGAGGCTGTGTTAGAAATTGCTACAGATAAGGTTGACTCTGAAGTGCCGTCTCCCAGCGAAGGTGTGCTTGTTAAACAATTATTCAAAGAAGGCGATGTAATAAAAGTAGGATCTCCAATCGCAATTATTTCTACAGGTGGTGGTGATGCTTCTGTTATTACAAAAACACCAGTGAAAGAAACCGCTGCACCCCTTGCTTCAGGCTCGGCTATTAAAACCCAAACAGCAGTTGCTCCACCGGTTGCAAAAGCAGAAAACTATTCATCATCGAATAAGTTTTATTCTCCTCTTGTAAAGAACATAGCAAAGCAGGAGGGAATTCTTTTAAACGAATTAGATACAATAACAGGTACTGGTAAAGACGGACGAGTTACTAAAAATGATATTCTTGCCTATGTTCCAAATCGCGGAAAACAAGTAAGCGCTCCTGTTACAGAGCAGGTTGTTCATCATAACACAGCTACTGCAACCAGCAATGGAACATCAATTGCCAAACCTTCAATCTCCGTTGGTGGTGATGATGAAATAATTGAAATGGATCGTATGCGTAAACTCATTGCCGATCACATGGTAATGTCGAAGCACGTATCACCACATGTTACTTCATATGTTGAGGCTGATGTAACAAGTATTGTTGAGTGGAGAAACAAAGTAAAGAGTCACTTTGAAAAAAACGAAAAAGAGAAAATCACTTTTACCCCAATATTCATTGAAGCAATTGTAAGAGCATTGAAAGATTTCCCAATGGTAAATGTTTCCGTTGATGGAACAAAGATCATTAAACGCAGACATATAAATATTGGAATGGCAACCGCATTACCAAGTGGCAATCTTATTGTGCCGGTAATTAAAGATGCAGACCACAAAAATTTATTGGGACTTACAAAAGCTGTTAACGATTTGGCTTCAAGGGCGCGCAACAATAAACTGGTTCCCGATGAAATTCAGGGAGGAACTTTTACAATTACGAATGTCGGTACATTCGGGAATGTAATGGGAACTCCGATTATTAATCAACCCCAGGTGGCGATTATGGCTGTTGGTGCAATTCGTAAAAAGCCTGCAGTAATTGAAACACCACAGGGTGATACAATTGGCATAAGACACATGATGTATTTGTCTCTATCTTATGACCACAGAGTTGTAGATGGAGCTCTTGGAGGAAGCTTTTTAAGACGTGTAGGAGATTATCTCGAACAATTTGACACTAATAGAACTATTTAAATCAGCATGAAGTCGCTTCTTTTATTTTCATTTGCTTTTTTACTTTCTTTTTGTGCGCCCGGCTCAAAAATTGCCGGCGGTGCAAACTTGGAAAAAAAATATACTGTTGCAGAAGCTTTTTATGTTGCTGAAAATTTCGAACAAGCGCTGCCTTTATACCTTTCAATTGATTCCGTTTTAAAGGAGTCGATCGCCATAAAATACAAAATCGGGATCTGTTACCTTAACTCACCAATTGCAAAAGAAAAATCGATCAAATACCTTGAACTCGCTGCTGCAAAAGCTTCAACAAAATACACCGGTGCCATGAAGGATAAATATGCGCCAATGAATGTATATGAATATTTAGCAAAGGCATATCACCTCAACTACCAATTTGATGAAGCCATATCAACATACCAGAAATTATTGATCACCGCTTCTGCAATAGACGCCAGTAAAATAACTGAAGTAAAAAGACAAATTGATATTTGTAAAAATGGCAAAGAACTTTCTTCTGTTCCTATCCAAATAAAAATTGATAATCTTGGCCCATCTATAAACACTAAGTATCCTGATTACTCACCGGTTTTTAATGCTGATGAATCGACTTTGATCTACACTTCAAAAAGAAAAGGATCAACCGGTAACAAACAGGATAAGGATGGAAACTTTTATGAAGATATTTATGTTTCTTATAAGGCGAATGAAGGATGGACCACACCTCTTGGTATTGGACCTACAATAAATACAGAAGGCAATGAAGCAACAGTAGCCTTATCAATAGATGGTCAAAAATTATTGGTTAAAAGAGATGATAGTGGTGATGCTAATCTATACACCAGCACACTCGAGGGAAGCACGTGGTCTGCCCCAAAAAAAATGAACGATTATATTAACTCCACATCTAACGAATCGGCCGCAAGTATTTCTGCAGATGGAACTCTACTTTATTTTACAAGTAATATGCCAGGAGGAATGGGAGGAAAAGACATTTACCGTTCAAAAAAACTTCCGAATGGTGAATGGGGCCGCCCTACAAATTTGGGAACTCAGGTGAATACCCCTTTCGATGAAGAAGCTCCATACATTCACCCGGACGGGTTTACGCTTTTTTTCAGCTCCAAAGGTCACAAAGGAATGGGAGGATATGATATATTTTTTAGTTCTATGCTATCCGATACAGGTAAATGGTCCGAGTCAATGAATATGGGGTATCCGGTAAACTCAACTGACGATGACATATTTTTTGTGCCCACCGTTGGAAGCAAAAGAGCATATTATTCTTCTTTTAAAAAGGGTGGTTATGGAGATGAGGATATTTATATGATCACCTTTTCTGATCAAAGGGAAACTCCGCTTACCGTATATAAGGGTACGTTATTAGACAAAGATGGAAATGTCCCAAACTTTGCCATGATTACTATAACCGATCTGGAGTCGAACGATATAATTGGAGACTATTCACCCAACTCCAGTACCGGGAAATACTTATACATCCTTACTCCGGGAAAGAATTACCAAATTTCTTACACGATTGATGGCGAGGAGATGCTTTCCAAAAAAATTAAGGTTCCCGATGATTCCAGCTATGGAATAACCAACAAAGCCATTGATTTGGAGCCTATTGTTATCCCCACTTCAAAATAATTCCCTCATTTCCAACCTCTTAATTTTGGGTATTGGAAGTAAAAAACCTTACATTTGCAGGTAATTTTTGAAAATAAATAGTTTTCATAGTTAATTGCGTCTACCGTTAATGAAGAGGATTTTTACTTTTCTGTGTTGTATTACAATTGCTCTATCAAGCTTCAATGGCTTAAGAGCTGAAAGTGGTAAGGAAAAAAGACTTTATAAAAAAGCTAACCGCTCCTACATGGTAGGTGATTATGGCCGATCAATCCCACTTTTCAAAGACCTTGTTTTACTAAGCCCCAACAATTTTGCCTACAACTACAAACTTGGTGTAAGTTATTTTTATTCCTCTAATGCATCAGATAAACTCAACGCACTTCCTTTTTTTGAAGCCGCTTTAAAAAACATGAAGGACACTTTACCGGAGATCTATTATTATCTGGGCAGAACTTATCAGATCGCTCATAAATTTCAGGATGCGATAGAGATGCTGAATATTTTAAAGGAATATGTTGGACAAAGCCAAAGTGCTATTAAAGACATTGAAGAAATTGATAATTATATTTCTCAATGTAACACAGCTGCTATATATATAAAAACACCATTACAAATCAAGATCAACAATCTTGGCAAAAATGTTAATTCCGAAAGTGCGGATTATGCTCCTGCAATTTCAGGCGATGAATCAATTTTAGTTTTTACATCAAAAAGAAAAGGTACAACAGGAGGGAAAATAGATGATGATGGAAAATACTATGAAGATGTTTACATCTCCAAAAGAGTCGCAGGAAATTCCGAATGGAAAACCTCTTCAAAGATTGATTCAGGGGATACAAGAATTCATCTTTTTAAGTCACTTTTTTCTGATGCTGAAAAAATTAGCACTTCAATAAACACGCGTGATCATGATGCTTCGATCTCTCTTACGACAGATGGAAAAGCACTTTACCTATATAGAAAAAGTGATATTTGGAAATCTGAAGCAACAACGGACGGAAAATGGTCGCGTCCCGCAAGATTACCCGAGGTTGTAAACTCAAAGAAATATCATGAACCAAGTGTGAGCCAATCTTCAGATGGAACCACGCTGTATATAGTTAGTGAAAGACCCGGAGGATTTGGCGGAAAAGATATTTATAAATCTAAAAAACAAGCTGATGGTTCTTGGAGTAGCCTTGAGAATCTTGGATCAACAATAAATACCCGTTTTGATGATGACAGCCCCTTCATTCATCCTGATGGAAAAACTTTGTATTTTTCTTCTGAAGGACACAAAAGCATGGGCGGCTTTGATATATTTCAAACAAAACTTCAGGATGATGGCAGCTGGTCTAGCCCTATAAACATTGGCTACCCAATTAATACTGCAGCCGACGATATCTTTTTTGTTTTAAACGCGAAAGGAGATCATGCCTACTTCTCTTCTATTCAAGGAGAAAACTTTGGAGATCTCGACATATATCTCGTGTCTCCACCTGACGTTCCCAATGCATCACAAAATCTTCAAACATATCTAGGTGTTGATTCCGCAGAAGCTAAAATTCTTGCAACAACTCAACTCATAAACAAAATTGACAGCCTTTCAAAAGTTTCCACCAATGGGAAAGTTTTTGCAGTTATAAAAAACAATGGCTCTGTTGCTGAAGTTGCTAGGTTAAAAATAACAGAGCGTGGTGATAATGAAGACCCGACAAATTATGTAACCTCTTCTTCTTTAGGACAAAAACTATATACATTGCCTTCAGGTAACCAATATGCTTTATCAATTGAGTCGCAAGGATATCCGGATCATACGTTAGATATATTTATTCCTAAATCTGCAAAAGAAGTAAACTATTATCAGGAGATTCAATTTGAGGACATCAAGGAAAAAGGTGTTGTTGTTGGTCGCAAGGCAAAAATATATACAGTGTTAGCTGATATGGACAGCCTTGTTGCATTGGAGCCTTCTTTGGCAGGAAAGTCAAAGGAACAAGCTTATTCGGAATGGTTAAAGATGAAATCAAAAAATTACACCAGCTTATCTCCTTTATTCAAAGTTACATCGTTCACTGACTACATTTCACAACAACCTATTGCATCAAATGATAATAATGAACCAACAAAAACAGTACAATTCAAACCAATACTTTTTGATTTTGCAAAGAGCCTTGTTAGAGAAGACGCCGTTAGAGAGTTGGACAGTATCTACAAATTCGTTTCTGAAAACAAGGATGTCAGGCTGGAAATTTACGGCCATACGGATTCAAAAGGCTCCGAACAATTTAACGTAAACCTATCTCAGAAGCGTGCCTCTGCGACTAAAAAACATTTTACGGACAAGGGAATTCTTGCAACACGGATCAAAACAATTGGCAGAGGAGAATCGCAGCCTATTGCCCCGAATGAAAATCCCGACAAAACTGATAATCCTGAAGGAAGACAATTAAACAGAAGGGTTGAGTTTAAAATTGTACCGATTAAAAAATAAGTAACGAGTTTTGAATGAATAAAATTTTTAGATTTTTTATTGTTGTTTTTCTTGTCATGGCCTGGAACAGTTCTTTTTCAGGATCAGACAAAGCTACCTGCCGAAAAAAAATCGAAGAAGGAAACTATTTATTCCTTGAAAAAAACTACCCTAAAGCACTCGAAACATATTTGGAAGCGTATGCAATTGATAGCAACAACGCCAACGTGAATTACAAGATAGGCATGTGTTACCTCAACTCTGTAAATGATAAACTAAAAGCTGTACCCTACTTTGAAAAAGCAAGCAAGAATACCGCAAGAAATTATGACCCATTTGATCCTAACGAAACGAAAGCCCCAGACAATGTGATGTATTATTTAGGACAAGTTCAATTATTAAATTTTGATTTTGCAGCAGCCAATAGTAATTTTCAGCGCTTTAAAGTTATTTTGGGTGATAACGAAGATGCACAAAAAGAACTTAGAAAATTTATAGAAAATTGTGTTGTAGGAAAAGAATTAACTTCAAAACCGAGTAAGGTTACCATTAAAAATATTGGCGAAAGAATAAATACTGCACAAGCTGAATATTGTCCGATAATAAATGCGGATGAATCTGTTCTGCTTTTTACTTCGCGCCGTGAAGGAAGTACTGGAAATGAAATTGGCCCGGACGGTAAATACAATGAAGACATTTACATGTGTACAAAAAACGGAAGCGAATGGGCCGATCCAAAAGCAATTAATATTAATACAAATGACAACGATGCCGCAATTAGTATTTCCGCAAACGGTAACCAGCTTTTTGTTTACAAAAGCATAAACGGCGGCGACATTTATGTGAGCGATTTATCGGGAGATAGTTGGGACGAACCGAAGCCATTAAAAGTTGACGAGACGGACATTAATGACATTAATACTCCTGCATGGGAAACGCACGCCTGCGTTACAGCAGATGGTAATACACTGTATTTCGTAAGTGACAGAGAAGGTGGTTTTGGAGGGAGAGATATTTACAGAAGTATAAAACTACCTAACAACAAATGGAGTAAGGCAACTAATCTTGGCCCCACAATTAATACGGAATATGATGAGGATGCTCCTTTTATCCACCCTGATGGCGTTACACTTTTCTTCAGTTCCAATGGCCAAAGAGGAATGGGCGGTTTCGATATTTTTTACGTTATAAGAAAAGAAAAGGAAGACAGGGATAAGAGTACACAATGGAAATGGAATTTGCCGGTAAATATTGGAAGCCCTATCAATACACCTGATGATGATATTTTTTATGTATTATCTACAGATGGTAAAAGGGCCTATTACTCTTCCGCAAAAGTTGGGGGAGTTGGCGAAAAAGATCTTTATCAAATTGATGTGGGAGATGTTATTGTTGAACCTACAGTTTTATTAAAAGGTTTCCTTACTTATGATGGAAAAGAAACAACTACAGGTAACGTAAAAATTATTGTTTCAGATATTGAAACAGGACAAGCTGTAAGCGAGATAAGACCAAATTCAAAAACCGGAAAATATTTGATGATCCTTAACCCGGGCAAAGATGGAAGAACCTATGCAATAAGCTATGAGGCCGATAATTTTCAACCTTATTCGGAAACCATAAAAATTGAGCCGGGAAGTGCCTATCAGGTCATTGAGCGTACACTCGACATGAGGTCTGTAAACTTAAAGAGTAAAACCAAAGGAACCGTTTCTGTAACAGGAGTACTTAAGGATAAGAATGGAAATGTTATCCCGGGAGCAAAAATTGTTGTTAAGAATAATAAAACAGAGGAGATAGTTGATACATATTACAGCAACCCAACAACCGGTGCATATTATATGTCTCTGCAAAAAGGTGAAAACTATAACGTTTCGTTTGATGCTGAAGGCGGTTATCTCTATCATTCAGAAAATATTGATATACCAAAAGATAATGAGCACTCCGAAATGATATTTGATGTTACACTTTCCAAAATGGAAACCGGGGAAAAAGTGGTGTTAAAAAATATTTTCTTTGACTCTAACAAATCAAAAATTAAAAAAGAATCTATTCCTGAATTGGAAAAACTTTACAAACTATTGGCTGACAATCCAGATATGAATGTCGAAATCTTAGGACACACTGATGGTCAGGGAAAACCTGATTTAAACCAAAAACTTTCTCAGCTTAGGGCGCAAGCGGTTGTGGATTACTTAACAAGTACCCAAAGAAAAGTTTATAAGATAGCCCCATATTTCTATAAGGGAATTAAGAAAAACCGGCTCATTGCTAAGGGTTATGGTTCAACCGTTCCTGTTGCCAGTGAAAAACTTGCTGATGGAAAACCAGATCCTAATGGGATGCAGCAAAACCGTAGAGTGGAGTTCAAAGTAACTTCCATAACCAAGTAAACTTTTCATCAGCTTTTAATTCTGTTCCCCTCTAATTTATTTTGGAAGGCGCTTTTAAATCTTATATTTGTTACACACAAAAAGTCCCCAATTTGTCATGCCCACTTCAAAGAAATTAAAGTTTTTACGTAAAGATTACAATGCACTAGTTGTTCTTTTTTTAGCACTATGTACCACGGGGTTAATTTATGGACAAGAGAGAAAAGAATACAAAGAATATTTCCTTGATGGAGCATATAATCTGCTTGACGAAAATTATACAAAAGCTCTCAGTAGTTTTAAAGACGCATATAAAATAGATTCAATAAACGCCAACATAAATTTCAATATAGGTTTTAGTATTATCAATACTCAGGGTGAAAAATCTAGAGCAGCTTATTATTTAAAGAAATCCATTTTAGACATTTCAGAAAACTATATTCCGTTTGATCCAAAAGAGAAAAGCGCTCCGACAAACGCATATTACTACCTTGGCCTGGCCTTTAGGTACAATTATCAATTCGATGATGCGATTAGGTGTTTTGAGCGTTTTAAAACGTACATAAAACCTCGCGAAACCGAACTAATGAAAGAGGTTGACCGCCAATTGGCAATGTGTGTGAATGCAAAAGATATTTATTCAAAACCCACCGAAGCAAAAATTAATATACTAAGTGATACTGTTAACGGCCCATATCCCGATTATAGCCCCGTTATATCAGCCGACGAATCAACATTAATTTTTACTTCAAGAAGAGCTGGCGGCATAGGCTACGAACTTACCCCTACAGGCGATTTCTATGAAGATATTTATATATGCCACAAAGATAATAAGGGAGAATGGACAACCCCCGAATCTATTGGCCCCAACATTAATACGCCGGGACACGAGGCAGCTATTGCTCTTTCTGCAAATGGAGAACAGCTGCTTATTTATAAAGATGATAACGGAGATGGCAACATTTACCTGAGTAAATTAACGGGCGAAACATGGTCTGTTCCAGAAAAGATGGGCTCAGATATTAACTCCACTTTTTGGGAACCAAGCGCATGCTTTTCACCCGATGGAAATATACTTTACTTTGTAAGTGACAGACTAGGAGGATCAGGAGGCCGGGATATTTACCGCTGCGTAAAACTTCCTAATGGAGAGTGGAGTTTAGCGTCCAATCTGGGTCCTGCAATTAATACAGAGTATGATGAAGATGCTCCTTTCATGCATCCTGATGGTGTTACTTTAATTTTTAGTTCCAATGGCCATAAAAC
>Ga0163149_10001488_pt1 | contig 30059 bp, 24 predicted proteins | sample OliLakLV19MP5G1_FD_148604 | JGI IMG/M metagenome (GOLD analysis project Ga0163149, IMG submission 148604) | Freshwater microbial mat bacterial communities from Lake Vanda, McMurdo Dry Valleys, Antarctica - Oligotrophic Lake LV.19.MP5.G1 | ecosystem: Environmental > Aquatic > Freshwater > Lake >... | reverse complement strand
ACTCTTAATATAGTATCTGCATCAAAATGCGTTATCTGATCAGGCGTTACTCCTAAAGCATCAGAAATTTGAATGAGTTTTGTATTGTTTACTTTAATTTTCCCATTTTCAAGCATAGAATATGCTGCCTGGCTCACACCAATTTGCTGGGCTACGTACCTCTGAGGAACATTTCTTAGTTCCCTAATCATTTTTATTTTTTTTCCTATAGAAATCATTTTAAAAACGGTTATCATTAGCGCCCGTTCTGGCACATAATAATTATCACTACTCTTTCTTACGCAAAAGAATCCGGGGAGGCTACTTTTACGTTACGAATCATGTAAGAAATGATTCTTACATATTCTACCTGAATACGTTCCCTGGCAGGAAGTTCAGGCATTCCACTTATAAACCGCTGAACAAATGTACTACTTAATTTATATCTATAAAACAGAATTTTACTTATATCTTATAAGTGAAATAATTTGGTTATTCTAAAAACATATTTCACCTTTGCTCTGCAAAACAAATGCCGGCTGGTTAGAAACGTTTTGTAAGGTGAAGTTAATACCTGAAAAGTTTGGTTTAATTAAAACAAAAATGAAAATGAAAACGATGAATGAAATTAATGGAGTTGCTTTAAGTAGCAAGCAAATGAAGGATCTGAAGGGTGGAAGAGCAGTAGCATGTGGTACTAATTGTGGAGGCACTACAACTTCTACTTGTTGGAAGTCCACTAACAATGGGTGTCTCTGCACGGTTGCTGGGGTTTCTGCAACCTGTTCTTAACTGATAATTTGGAAAGGGTATTTGTACTAGCTATTAATGAGAAAATTGGAGAGTATATTTATTATTGTGTTTTCTTAGCTCTCAAAGCTTCTCATTAATAGCTACTCTTTTCCGTTGTTATTTTATTTATGAAAAAATATACGTTAATATTATATTGGATATTTTTTGAAATACCATTATTGTTTGCTAATGGTTTTGGAAATAGCTCGGATTCCTTTTCCGTTATTAATATAATAGCTCCAAAGCAGGCCAATCAGAAGATATATTATTACCTCGCAGTTCCAATTGATTTTAAAACCTTTAGACTTAATGCTGATGGGATTGGCGTTTTAAAATTACCTATGAATAGCTGCTCCTTCTTATTATTGGTAGATTCTTTAGGGGTAAATTATGAATTGATTTTAGAGCCTGGCTATAATCTAAACTTGCATATTACAGAGGACTCCGTTTATTGTACAGGCTCCGGAAGTGCCGTAAATAATTTTCTTCTGAAAGTAAAACATCTGAGGGATAATCTAGGCGATTCTCTGGTTGCTGTTGGCCTTAGCGTTGACGGGGCATTAAAAATTTCCGGTTATTGTAAAAAATACAAACAGGGTTTTCAAGATATTTACGAGGTGTACAAAAAATCTAATGTACCTAAAGGTGAGGTAGATTATTTACTGCGCATGAATGAAGTGGCCTTCGTCTTGTTGCAAAAAGAAAACTATTTATTAAAGTTTAATTCAAAGGAAATTGATAGTTTAAATTTAGAACAATCAATAGGCTTGGACCGTGATTCTCTAAAAGAGGACACCTTGTTAAGCAAGCATCTTTCTCCCTCATATAGATCGTATCTATTATCCAGTCAACGCAGATATTTCAATTCATTAATATTTACTAGTGATTTAATGAATACACCAGACGCAGGCATGCGCTTTGAACATAATGCCACCGAGATGGCTGATCAATACAGCGAGGGAATGAAATCTTATTTAATATTCCATGATATATACAATAGTTTGATTTTTGCTGGGCTATGCCAGTTTACAGACAGTCTAATTGTGGATTATAGTAAAAGATTTCCCGAATATCATGATAATCTTGATGCATTGTTAAATCTTTCAGTAATGTATCACCCTTTGCGCGAAGGCAATCCTGCACCCTCACTCCAAGGTATCACATCTGCTGGGGCTATTACTAACTTAGATGCTTTTAAGGGCAAGGTGATTTTTATTGACATTTGGGCAACTTGGTGCTCTCCTTGCATTAAAGCATTACCCCATATTTATGAATTGCAAAAAAACTTCAATGAAGCCGAGGATGTGATTTTTCTTTTTTTATCTAATGATAGGGATAATGACCATGATAAATGGAAAGAGTATCTGGCTGAACATTCAGATTTTAAAGGTATCCATCTAAGGGCGCGGAAGAAGGAAGATCGGCCATTAGAAGACCAATGGAAAGTAATCGGAATTCCACGGTACATGATCGTGGGGAAAGATGGCAAGATAGTGAATGCATTTGCAAAGACCCTTACGTATAAGGATATTGCAAAGGCAATTGACGAAGCAAGGAAAAAACGCTAAAAGGTCAAACCTTAATTTTATTACCATTTCATGGCCCAAGACTTTAATACTAGTTTAATTTCCGTAGCCAGCAATTTTCTGAAAGTGCTGGGTGTTCCTTTCACAAGACCAATATTAAAAAAACGATTAGAAGAAAATCCTTATTATCCCAGTCTTTATGCTCTCAGCGAGGCTTTAAAGTGGTACAAAGTTGAGCATAAAGGGATAGAAATTTCGGATGAGTTATTGGATGAGTTGCCAAGGCCCTTTTTAGCGTATTTGAAAATTAAAAGTATAGGCGGCCGCGATTTTGTAAATGTTATAAATGTTTCTTCCAATTCAGTAACATATTATTATAATAAGGAAGTTACAGTCAGCAAAGAGGAGTTTACTAGTAGTTGGCAGTCTAAAGTTGTTTTACTTGCAGAGAAAAATGAAAATAGTGGGGAAAAGAATATAGAAAAAAACAAGAAGGATGCTGTGGTCCGAAGAAATAAAATTGTAATGCTTCTCTTGGGCTTTGCTATAATTTTTGCACCTATAGCTATTAATTATTCCCAGTCGTCCGTTAATTTTTTATATACCATAAGTTTAATGTTATTTACCCTCTCAGGTTTAGCTATATCTGTATTGTTATTGATTTATGAAATAGATAAATCTAATGCTTTTGTTAAAAATATTTGTTCAGGGGGGGCTAAAACAAATTGTGATGCTGTTTTGGGTAGTAAGGCGGCAAATGTATTTGGGGTTTCTTGGGGAGAGGTAGGATTCTTTTATTTCTCTTCTATGGTGTTGTTTCTTTTAATTCCAGGAATTGGATTTCAAGATAAGGTACCTTATATATCCCTAATTTCTGTCTTATCCGCATTGTATATCCCGTTCAGTTTGTTTTATCAATACAAAGTAGCTAAGCAATGGTGTCGTTTGTGTTTAATGGTGCAGGCAGTTCTCTTTTTGAATCTTTTTTGGACACTAAGCTTCGGAAACTTTGATGTACATTTTGACTTAAGAAATATTATATTATTTATTGGCTGTATTCTATTCCCAATTCTTATATGGTACACTTTTAAACCTATTATACTAAAGGCAATGGATGCAGAGAAGTTTCAATCTGCTTTTAAACGACTATATTCCAGGCAAGATATATTTGAATTAACATTAGCAGAACAAGATGAGGCGCCTGAAGGCTGGCAAACTCTAAGATGGCTAGAAAAGGGGAACACTAATGCTAGTACAGTTATTTTGAAGGTATGTAACCCATACTGTGGACATTGCAATACTGCACATCGTATTTTTAATGAAATACTTAAAGAAAATGACAATGTTAAAATTGTTACTATTTACGGCATTAACGATAATGAAATCGATAACGAGAGAAGGCTCCCTGTTCAACATTTCTTGGCACTTCAAGAACAAGCTGAAAGTTTACCTGAGGGTAAGAATTATCAAAAATTATATCAGGCCATGGATTACTGGTATTTAACCCCAAATCGAAATTATGAATCGTTACAGCAACAGTATCCAGTAGATGTCGTTTTGTTTGAAAAACAAAAAACCAAGGTAGCAGCAATGAAAGATTGGTATAAGGCTGCATTAATTGAATATACACCAACTGTTTATGTTAATGGAAAGAAGTTGCCTAGCATGTTTAATTTGGAAGACTTAAAGGACGTGTTTATATGAAATACACAGGAGGTCCATTATTACTTTTTGGAATTGTCTTTCAATTTGTTTCTCTAATGGCTCAGTAGGTTGTACTTGCAACATGCCTGATGGGTATCTTACTGTAGATTGCTCTGCATAAATTAGCTTGGATCTAAAATTTTACAAAATGGGAAACATAAAATATTTTTTGATAACAAATTTATTATCATTTGCATCCCTATTTAGCTATGGGTTTGACATAAATGAAGCTACCATAATTTTTAAGGCCTTCGAATTGAAATATGAAACTATTTTTTATGTCCACGGGAAGCCCGCGGATCGAGGTTTAATCAAGCTGGATTCGGTCGGAGGAGGAATAATTAGGCTGCCAATTAAATCACCATCGTTTATTGATATATATATTAGTGGGCAAATTCCTAATACTATATACCTAGAACCCGGTTCTATAGTTAATGTTAATATTGAAAAAGAAGTACTATCATTCTCAGGCGACCACTCTGCCATTAATAGCTTCTTAGATGAATCAAAAAAATACTATACGGAGTTCCAAGATTCTATAAATGCTTACGATGACGCTAATTTGAAATTGGAGCAGTTTAAAGGACTATGTGATAAATATGAATCGAGACTTTACACACTATATCAAAAGTGGTGTTATTTAAATTTACCTGAAAAAGAACTTGATTATCTATTAAAAACGAATTTACAAGTGTTTCTCCATATAAAAAAAGAGGATTTCATAAGTAATAGTTTAGCAACCCCTGAAAATGATTACACAAAATTAGAATACGACCTTGGACTTAAAATAAATTCTCTGCTTGATGATTCAATCTACATAAAAGCTCCTTCCTCCCAATTTTTATGGTATCTCACCAAATATTATAGAAGATTGCAAAACAATAGTTTGACCTCTTTAGACTCTTCTAAATTGAGAATAGGAAATTCCGAAATGTACATGATAAATATCTTACATTGTAAGAACGAATTGAGTGAAGAAGTGAAAAAATATCTATTCTGTTATTACTTGTTAATGGAGATCGGGATTAATAGTCCTTTACCAATTTACGATACATTAATAGCATGGATAAAAAACAATAACTATGAGTTTTCTGAATATGAGTTATATCTAGAAAATGTCAAAAAAACATTCGCTCATTTAAAGCCTGGAAAACCCGCTCCAGCTCTTACTGGAATATCTCCAGTAGGTAGAGTATATTCAATTAATGACTTTAAAGGTAAAATAATCATTATAGATATTTGGGCTACTTGGTGCAGCCCCTGCATTGCTCAATTACCCCACACCTTGCAACTTCAAGAAACCTATAGGAACAATAGTGATTTAATATTTATTTTTCTATCGCATGATAATGACGAAGCTTGGAAAAAATACTTAAAAGGTCATCCCGAATTTAAAGGATTCCATTTAAGAAGAAGAGAAATAGAAGATCGGCCTCTGGGAGTTGCTTGGAAAATTTCCGGAATTCCGCGATACATCATAATTGATAAAAAAGGAAACATTATTGATGCATTTGCAAATAATGCTGGTGAGAATATTAAATCTTTGATTGATTCCGCGTTAATGAAATAACTTCAAGTTAATTGAACAGGTCGAATTATTAACTGAAAATTAAATTATGGCACAAGAGCATAATACTGTCTTAATTCAAGTAGCAAATAATTTTTTAAAATCGCTAGAAGTGCCTTTCACTAAAAGTTTTTTTAGTAAACAATTAGAAGCTAATTCCTACTTTCCAAGCATATATAGTATTAGTGAAGAGTTTAATTATTTAAATATTTCAAATCGGTGTTTAAAAATTAAATCAACGCAGTTAGGTGAAATACCAATACCATTTTTAGCATATATAAAAATGAAAGGTACGGGAGGTAAAGATTTTGTGAATGTAATCAAAATTACGGATGATTCTATCACTTATTATGACGGCAAAGAAAGAATTATTTCTAAAGATGAGTTTATTTCCGGCTGGTCTAATATTGTCTTTTTAGCTCAGACAAATGACAATAGCGGGGAAAAAGACTTTCTAAATAATAAAAAACTAGAAAGAAAAGAAAATATTACAAACTATTTACTGTCAGCTGGATTTGCAGCAATTTTATTGTTTGCCATATACAAATTTGTACTTACATCAGGAGCATTGTTAGCTCCTTCTTTATCAATAACATTTACAATACTTGGCTTAGCAGTCTCTGTTTTACTCTTAATATATGAAATAGATAAATCAAACACTTTTGTAAAAAATATTTGTACTGGGGGAGTCAAAACAAATTGCAATGCCGTATTAGGAAGTAAGGCTGCTAAAATATTTAATGTTTCATGGAGCGAACTAGGTTTTTTTTACTTTAGTTTCTTATTTCTGTTTTTGTTGATACCGGGAACTATTTTTGAAGAAAAGAAATCAGTGTTTACCTATTTGTCTTTTTTAACAGCCTCTTACATCCCATACAGTATATACTATCAATATCGGATAGCTAAACAATGGTGCAGAATGTGTTTATTTGTTCAGGCTATACTGTTTTTGAATTTTGTATGGGCGCTCTTATATGGAGATTTTATATTGAAAATAAACCTGCAAACTGTATCATTAATTATTGGATGTTCGATATTCCCTGTTTTATTATGGTATACTTTAAAGCCTGTTATACTAAAAGCTAATGACGCAAGCAAATTTTCATCGGCTTATAAAAGGTTGTTTTCTACCCCAGGGGTGTTAAATTTAACACTGGCTGAACAACCGGATGCTCCTGATGGTTGGCAGCAATTTGGTATTGTAAAAGGCAACCCAAATGCTCAAAATATTATTTTAAAGGTATGCAGCCCTTCTTGTGGGCATTGCGATAAAGCTCATAAAACATTTAATGAAATAATAGAAAATAACAATGATGTTAAAATTGTAACTGTTTATGATATTTGGGAAGAAGGGAACAACAGAAGAGATCCGGTTAGACATTTTTTAGCCTTAACAGAGTTGGGTGATGGGAAACAAATTGAAGAAGCCATGAATTACTGGTATTTAAATGAGAATAGAAATTATGAAACTTTAAAAGAAATGTACCCATTGCCACAAGATTTGCTTGAGAAACAAGATGAAATAATTACTCAAATGGCTGAATGGTGTAAAACAGCCGAAATAGAGTACACTCCAACAGTATATGTAAATGGCAAACAACTTTCCAGCACCTTTAAATTGGAGGATTTAAAAGATGTACTATGAAAATAGTTAATCAATTCATACTTTTTCTAATCCCAGCTATATTTTGTTCTTCCTTGTTTAGCCAATCGATTGAAAATACAAACAAACAAAAAATAAAATTAGTCCCTCTCCCAAACGCAGATGCTATTAACTCAATCGAAATTAAAGACTCTATTGCTGGTGTATACAATGTTTCGGCCGGGTTTGGGGATAAGATGGAGATTAACTCGGGATTCAATCCCAATTATACTGATGAAGAAAATTCAGCATGGTTTAAATTTACTATTACACAAAATACACTTCTTTATTTTGACATTATTCCACTTCTTAGTGGATACGATTATGATTTTATCTTGTATAAATGCCTTTATAAAGATTGCTCCAGCCAAAAGGATAGCGATAGTCTTAAAATGGTACGATCCTGCTATTCTATGTGTAAATCAAAAAGCGGTATGACCGGCCTATCTAAATATGCAACAGGAAACGCTATTGCTGCGGGTCCAGGTCCTGCATATGCTGCTGCCTTAGATGTGTTGGTTGGTGAAACCTATTATTTGATGGTTCATTTTGCGGATGACTATTTCCGCAAGGGTTACGGAATTCATCCTACTGGCTTTTCTATTTACTTTTACGATCTGTTTCCAAAGCCTAAGCCAATTACACTTAACAATATTTTCTTTGAATCTAGCAAAGATGTTTTAAAGCCCGAATCATTTATTGAACTAGATTCTTTAGCTACTTTACTTAAAACAAACCCATTTGTAATTGAAATTCGTGGCTACACAGATAATGTTGGCGATAAAAATGCAAATCTTCTCCTTTCAGAAGCTAGAGCCAAAGCAGTGGTTGATTATCTATTATCAAAAGGAATTGATAAAAAAAGGCTTTTCTATAAAGGCTTTGGAAGCGCACAGCCCATTGCTTCTAACAATACCGAAGCAGGCAGGCAGAAAAACAGAAGAGTGGAGTTTGTGAAAGTATTGTATTAACCATAATTATTTTTTTGAATAGTATTGTGATTCGCTTTCCTTTCTTCCAACAACCCGATGCTATGGATTGTGGCCCTACCTGCCTACGTATGGTGGCAAAGCATTATCGTAAAAATGTTTCCTTACAAGAGATCAGGATGCTCTCTGAAACCACCCGTGAGGGCAGCAGCTTGTTAGGTTTGTCAGCAGCTGCAGAGAAAGTTGGATTTAGATCCTTGGGTGTAAAAGTTTCGTTCAATAAATTAATTAAAGAAGCGCCCCTGCCCTGCATTGCGCATTGGAAAAGCAGCCACTTTGTAATTGTATATAAAATAAAAAAAACTTCTCCCTTCTCCTTTAGGAGAGGGGATGGGGGTGAGGTGGTATTTGTAGCAGATCCCGGGCACGGGCTGCTAACTTATACCAAAGAGGAGTTTATTAATTGTTGGATTGGCGCCAATGCAAATGAAAATACCGAAGAAGGCATTCTGCTGTTACTGGAGCCCACAGCACAATTTTATGCCGAGCAAGATGATGCATTTTCGGAGGATAAGCCAAACCGAAAAGGCTTTGCGTTTTTGTTGAATTACTTTACACCCTACAAAAAATTCTTTGTTCAGCTTGTTATAGGGCTTCTTGCCGGCAGCTTGCTGCAACTCATCTTTCCCTTCCTCACACAAAGCATTGTAGATATAGGCGTACAAACGCGTGATGTAAATTTTATATGGCTCATTTTAGGAGCTCAATTATTTTTATTCCTTGGCCGGATTTCTGTAGAAACCATACGCGCCTGGATATTACTGCACCTGAGCGCTAGAATAAATATCTCCTTAGTATCTGATTTCTTTACGAAGCTAATGAAGCTGCCCATTAGTTACTTTGACGTAAAACTTACGGGAGACATCATGCAACGTATCAGCGATAACAATCGCATACAATCTTTCCTGACGACTTCATCGCTTCAGGTGCTGTTCTCATTTTTTAATATTATAGTTTTTGGCTTTGTATTAGCATGGTACAATCTTACCTTATTCATATTATTTGCTATTGGAAGTCTGTTTTATTTAGCGTGGATACAAATTTTTATGAAAAGGCGTGCCGACTTAGATTATAAACGCTTCAACCAGATGTCCAAAGAACAAAGCAAAGTCATGGAGATCATTACTAGCATGCAGGAAATTAAACTGAACAATGCCGAACGTCAAAAACGCTGGGGCTGGGAATACCTACAGGTAGCACTTTTCAAAGTTCAAATTAAAAGCATGCGGCTAGAACAGTGGCAGAACATAGGCTCTTCCACCATCAACGAGATAAAAAACATCCTCATCACTGTGTTTTCTGCCAAGCTAGTCATTGACGGACAGATAACACTTGGCATGATGCTTGCCATAGCCTATATCACAGGACAACTTAACGCGCCCATCATGCAGTTGGTAGGATTCATGCAGTCAACACAAGATGCTAAACTAAGTCTTGAAAGATTAGCGGAGATCCATTCCAAGGAAGACGAAGAGCCTAAAGGAAAAGAGTTCCTTCATGAAATTCCTGAAAATGAAAATATAGCGATTAAAAACATGTCCTTTCGATACACGGGCTCTGCCGATAATGTTTTATCAGATATTGATCTGAATATCCCCGCCAATAAAAAGACGGCCATCGTAGGTGCCAGTGGCAGCGGAAAGACAACCCTGATGAAGCTCCTTTTAAAGTTCTACGAGCCTAATTCAGGGGAAATAAAATTAAATGCCGCCAACCTTAACTCCATAAGCCCCTCTGCCTGGAGAAAATGCTGTGGAGTGGTAATGCAGGAGGGGTATATTTTTAATGACACTATTGCCGGAAACATTGCTGTGGGCGAAGAAGTGATAAATAAAGTAAGATTAAAAAAAGCAGCTTCGATGGCATGCATAGAAGAATTTATAGAAGGACTCGCGTTACAGTACAACACTAAAATTGGCATGGAAGGATTAGGAATCAGTACCGGGCAAAAACAACGTATGCTCATTGCCAGAGCCATTTATAAAAATCCACACTTTTTGTTTTTTGATGAAGCGACCAGCTCATTAGATGCTAATAACGAATCGGCAATTATGAAAAATTTGGATGAGTTCATGCAAAATAAAACCTCTGTTATTATTGCTCACCGACTAAGCACAGTAAAAAATGCAGATCAGATCGTAGTGTTAGATAAAGGAAAAATTGCTGAGACTGGAGATCATCACACACTTATTAAAAAACAGGGGCTCTATTTTAATCTTGTAAAGAATCAGCTTGATTTAGAAAAACTCTAAAAAACAACCATTTGAGTATAAAATGAAAGAAAAGGAAATAGAAATACGCTCGGATGTAATGCACGAAATGATGAGCCAGCCTCCCGGCTGGACCCTACGCTGGGGTAGCACATTTATCATAGTGCTTATTCTGGGATTAGTGCTGCTAAGCGCCTTAATTCAATACCCTGATGTGATTCCCGGAGAGGTGATGATCACCACCAAGAACCCTCCCTTGCGTTTATCCAGCTACACCAGCGGAAAAATTGTATCCATTCTGAAAAAAGAAAATGACCTCGTTCGCAAGAACGAAAGAATGCTGGTCATAGAAAATCCTTCATCAGAAGATCAGATCCTTGCTTTAAGATCTTATTTGAAAAAAGCCGATTCTACTTTCCTGCAACATAGGAGAATTGCTTCCCTCCCACTCCCCGACTCTTCCTACATGGTAGGTGATCTTCAACAGGAGTTTGGAGCGCTGACTTCTTCCTTCACAGAATTAAAGACCCTTGTTTCTGATACCTATTATTCCAAAAAAATACAGAATCTTGAAAAACAAACCAGGCAGTATAGGTCGCTCATTGCTCTGAATGAGAGGCAATATTCTCTTAGCCAAAAAGCATTGGAGAACGCAACCATAAAGTTTGATGCACAAAAACAGCTGTATCAACAAGGGGCAATTGCAAAAATGGACTTTTTGCGGGAAGATGATGCCTATATGCAGGCACAGCGTCAGGTACAGGAAGCAGAAAAAATACGTGTACAGAATCAAATAGCGCTGACCGATTATGAAAAACAATTGAATGAAATACTATTTGAACAAGAGAATACTATAAGGCTTCTCACCTTAACTTGTAAACAACACCTGAGCAATCTGCGAAATCAACTGACAAGCTGGCAACGGAATTATACTATTGAATCTTCTCAAGATGGAAAGGTTAGTTTTATTCGCTCGCTTTCTGTAGGCGAGTTCATCAAGCAGGGTGAAGAACTTTTTGCAATTGTTCCTTCAGAGCAGATGTATATTGCTCGCCTTGAAGTCCCCGCCTCAAACACCGGCAAGATCAGAAATGGCCAAGCAGTAAATATAAAACTTGCCAACTATCCGCACAACGAGTTTGGACAACTGAGCGGCATAGTCAAAACCACATCTTCCATTCCTGATAAAAATAATAATTACCGGGTAGAAGTTGCCTTGCCAAATGGCTTAACAACAAGCTATAATAAATCCATAGAATATAAACCTGAAATGAACGGCAGCGCAGAAATTGTTACAGAACAACTTTCTATCCTGGATAGGATATTTAATAAATTCAGGTCGTTGATAACAGTTGGATCTTGATCACCTGTTTTTAATGATGATGTCCTCCAGTACCACGAACATGTCCGTGTGAAATTTCTTCATTCTTTTGTTCAATGGTTCTATTATTCAACTGTTCATAGAATAGCAAATAACAAACAACCAAGCATAGCCAGCAGAACATAACCACGGGGTGTACGAAGAACTGCACTTCTGTCCCCGTACGCGCTAAGCTGTATTGAGTAGCCGCGAAGGTCTTTCCTTCGTGGCGTGGTATCCTGTAAGCTGTGCTTACGGAAACTTATTCCATCAGCAGCAATATTCATTCCTTGGTTCATTTCATATAAAATACATACTCAACTTCTTCCATTTTAACCGGGCTGTGCTCATTTGCACTGCTTAAGCGCCATTCATGCGGTTCATTGACAAAACCTGCTTCCACAGGATTAAAATGTATGTAATCCACTTTTTGCTGTATCATCTTGTTGCTGTAAAGATAAAAAGGATGGTTATCGTGTTTCCAGAATTGCATATTTTGTTTTTGAGGGCTTATGCTTCCGTGAAACTTAAACTGGTTCAGTAACCATTCCCTTCTGCTCTCCTGCTCGTTGTTTTCTATTGCTTCCATAACTGCTTTCGCAGTAAATGATTTAAAGTCACGCAGGATGTCTGTCAGATTGCCGTTCTCTGATTGCGCAATTAAATGCACATGGCTGGGCATAATACAATAAAAATAAACTTTAAAATTTTTGTTGTTCTGGCAGAACACAAGGCTGTCCACCAAAATGTCCTAGTATTCTCTTCTTATAAAAACGTCCATCCACCCAACAACGCTGAAGCTCACAAAATATAAGCCATCTCCATGTATCTTATAAGACTCTGACATTTTGTAAAGTTAAGGAAGTTTTTATTTAGGTAAGCAGAGCTTATGTTTTGTGGCTAAGTCTTAATTTGAACTCGGAACTCTATTTTCCCACGAAGCTCCCGAGACGGTAGTTTCGCGCCTGCCTGCCGGCAAGGCAGGGGTACGCAACAACAAACAGCGCTGAGTAGGCAAGGGCATTTCAGCCCAAGCCTCTCACAGAACCGTACGTGAAGCTCTCACTTCATACGGCTCGTCTAACTTATTATTACGTTAGGTTCATCCTCGTTAGAGTTGACCATGTGCATTAACAAATTAGCTAACCCCTTCGCTCCGCTTTCATTACAAAAGTTTCTGCACTACTATGAGTTAGTCCGACATCCTTGTGTGCTTTGCTACTTGAGCCTCGTGGATATTTTCCACTTGTGCCTTTCGCTGCTCATCACACAAGGACTTCCTGAGTTTCCGTAAACGAGCCTGAATAAGAGTCATGCCATTTGTATGACGATTGCCTTGTAGCCAGTAAGCGAGTGGCCGCTACAATCTTTCACTAATTCGCTAAAAAATTAGCTTGGGGCAATGTGTACAGTAATCTCATCACTTCATCAATGGTTCATTTGCATTCATCTCTCTTATTCTCACCTGACTGTTCTTGCCAGCCTTTTCCTCTTGCCGTTCAATACCGATTTGTTACCAAACAAGCACCGAGAGGTGGTTTACAGCCTTCGCTTGCACAACGACTGTGATAGACCTACTATCATCTCATTTACAGTATACAAAGAACGTGTTCTCCTTTGTTTCTCAGCACAATTAGCGCGTACTGGGGGTTCTCTGTGTTTAGAAGGGCTGTAAAAGAAATGCGCCCAAAGAGCGCAGAAAAGTGCGAAATATCCTATATGCTTATTTCGTAATCGTAATAGCTGAGGTAGTAATAGTGTTACTAGCGTTTCCAGCTCTGTCTTTTAGATAAACAGAATAGGTTACAGATTGAGAGGAAGAGTTGTCTGTTATAGCTGTACTTTTAATAACCGTATTTAATGTTCCTTTAATATGGATTATTGAGCCGGGTGGCGCCAGTTCAGATATGCGGTAGTTATACGTTACATTGTTTCTGGAATCAGTAACAAATAAATTAGAAACATTTGGATTATTCTCTCCAAGATCTCCATCCAAATCATCGTAGGAAAATGAAATTGTAATTTCGTTTACATATTCTACAGCAGAAGATGGAGAAATACTAATAAACGTAATCTGCGGAGTGGTGGTGGATTCGTTTTTATCTTTTTTGCAGGCAGAAAATACAAATAGGCAGCAGGCAGTAAGCAATGCGCAAAAAGAAAAATTGTTCTTCATTTTTTAGGGCTTCACAAAAAAGGAATAATATGTTTTATATTGAAATACTAAATTGTCGGTTGGGAATTGCGTGTTGGTGGGTTGATCCCCATCATTAATAAAATATCTGAAGAACAGGGTGTCTGAATTAGGTAATGAGCCTGTGTTTAATGTTACCATATGAAACTGCGTATTTGAATTTATATAAACATAAGTAGCTGGAAAACTTAAAGCAGAAGTAAAATCATCGGGCTTAGTAGAAATTTTAAGTGTGTTTACCAGCATATTAGCTACAGAGGTGCTATCGTCCGAAACAAAGAAAGCAAGATTAAGCGTAGTATTATTAGGCATTAAGAATGGGTTATAAAAAATACTGTCCATCCGATTGGTGTCAGCCCCATAGTTTAAAGTATACGTTGGATCCGTAGCATAGTAATACAATATTTTGGGTGCTGTATTAGGATAAGAAGGGACAGTGCCAAACATATCTTTTGCGCCTCCCATTATCCAGTTCACAATATTATCGATGTAATTTTTTTGAAGCGGTACGCCAATAATATCTTGAGGCATACGATCATCTATGTTTACAAAACAGCAATTGGTAAGTCGTTCGTGTAATACAGATTTGGCCGTATCGAACGGAACTACTCTAAAAGTAAATGCGGTATCCGGACTGTTCTTAACGATACGATGATACACAAGCGTTGAATAAGAGGATTCTACAGTTCTAAAATCCGGCTCAAAATTTCCATCGTGACAACCAGATTTAGCGCAACGCGTTAGTAAAATATTTTTGTGGATTCCTACAATGGAATTAGGATCTGGAGGAGTAGCAGGGGTAGTGCTTCCATAGTTAATATCATCGTAGGGATTGTGAGGAAGTGGATCTTTTTTGCAGCTATGAATAACTACTAAAACAAGAACCACTAAGGTTGTTATAAATATAATATTGTTTTTACTTAGTCTCATTTTTATTCTTTATACAAATGCTTGTAAAAGTGGAGTTCCCATTTTGTTTCTATAGTTAGAAGGGATGTCATTATAAAATCCTAACACATCGGCCATTGTAGGAACAACATCAATGCTTTGACCCGTAACCGTACTAATCACTTGGTTTTGTTTTACTACTCCTGCAGGGCCCAGCACTAAACAAAAAATTTCGCGCGACATCGCATCGCTGTTATGGTCTACCGCATAACGACCGTATGCATCCATCACAGTATTTGGAGAAACGTTTCTTCCATGTTCCGGCACAGCTATTAAAATCGTATCGTTCATTAATCCCGGAGTACTTTGAATAGTGTTCCATAAATGCGCAAGTGCATAATCCGCTTTACGTAAATTATCGCAGTACTGTGTAAAATTAAAGTGACAAACATCCACTCCTTGCATGTTCACCACTAAAAGTTCTGGCTGAAATTGTTTTAATATTTTTTCTGCAATGAAAATATTAAACATGTCATTATTCATAACTGATGCTCCTACTCCCCAAGGATCGTTGTATAATCCTGCAACAGCATCATTGAATGAGCTGCTAATATATGTTTCGAGCGAAGTCAAATCCGCTACACCATTTATTACTCCCGCTTCTCCTCCATTGTAGCTTTTGCCAAAATTTTTATCCAGTATAGTTCGTATTCCCGTTACTGCCGATTTTTGTGCTGTAGTAAATGTTTTTGGATTTCCCAATGAATCGTACCCGTCTTGGCTAATTAAAGATTGCGGCTGAATATAATTTGCGCCATACAATGCTCCGTAATTATTATCGGAGCTAAAATTTAAAGATGGGTAAGGACCTAAAGAATCAGATACCCACCAAGCATTTAATGCTGACATGGAAGGCGTAGTATGTTTTCTGTAATATTCAAAAACTGTTGGAGACGTAGGAGGTAAGTTTATATTTAAATCATTTGCGTTATACACTCCAGTAATTGCTGTATGATGCCCGCTTACGTGTCCGGTTGGCCCTGATCCATATCTGAACTGCTTAAATAATGTTCCGTAATTCTGTAAAGGTAAGCCTGTCGGTCCCGGGAGTGGAGACATTCCTCCAATGATATCGCCAGAAATAGGCTGTGAGCCATTGAGCGTATGACGCATTAAGTTACCATCGGACATCTGCATAGATTCTAACTGTCGAACTCCACCTGCAAAAAGGCAAAACACAACATGGTTTGCTTTTCTAGTTCCTGTTGCTGCAAATAATCTGCCAGATGGAAGAATGGTTGGTGCCAAAAATGCACCCATGGTTCCAAGGGCTGCTTTCTTTAAAAAGTCTCTTCTGCTATTATTTTTATTGCTCATCTTTTTAGTAGTATCGGTATTCATCCGAAGTCATAAAAGAATAATAAACTAGTTCCGGAGTAATTGCTGCATTGCCATTAATATAATTTACTACTTGCCATTTTTCGAATTCATTAGGGTCGCGGTTATAAAATTTGCGATAGGTTGCTTTAACAAAAGCTGATACATCGGCAGTCATGGTAGCTTGAGTAGGAATAATAACTCCTGTTTTATTCAAAAAGTTTCTAATAATTAAATCCTCAACAAATTTTTTGTCGCCAAAAGCTAAATAACAAATGGAAAGCTTAGTCAACTCCCCTGCCCCGATGGTTGTGCCAAAAAGATCAGAATAGGCTATGGAAATAAATTCCAAAGTACTTTTTACATTGGGCTTTGCAACACCTGTTTGATTTACAGAAACATCATTTACATCATATACATAATCAATGTCTTTTTTACACGATGCTGCCAGAGTAACAACAAACAACAGAAATACTATTTTATAAAATAATTTCATGCTATTAATTATATTCCTGCATATTCATTGGTGGATAAGATAGCCTTCTGTAGGGCTTTGTAGTCCAGGGAGTTCTTATAAATTTTTGCTGCATCCGACATTTCTACCGATGTTGGCTCGCGAAATAAATACTTTAGATAAAGATCTCGAACTTGCCCTTCAAAATAATTATTTGAGTTAAAAAAAATGGTTATAAAATCATCTTTCACTGTGCCTGTTTGAAGAAATAAAACCCCTGTAAATCCGTCCACTATTTGTTTGCTTTGAACTAGCTCTTCTTGGGTGGGATAACGATACATAAAATTTTGAAACATGGAAATCACAAAATTTTCTGTTCCCATATTAATTTGATCATAGAAATAATTATTGATACATCTTTTATGTAGTCCTATAATAGAAAGGGTCCCGTTATTTAAATCATTAACAGATGCTTTAAGTAATTCTAATTTAGTTTTCTCTGCTTGTATTTGTGCGTATTGGGGTGCATATTGGGGATCAAGTAACAATCCTTGAAATACTGCTATATACTGCGTGATTAATGCAGTATCTAAATTATTTAGCAAATAAGATATAGAAAGATTATATAACCGCTGATTGAAACCGGGCTTTGCAAAAATATCATCGAGCACTTGATTGCGATTGGCAACAGAAAGATTGTTTTGATTGAGGATAGAAATGCCTGCTGATAATTCTGATGCAGAAGGTTTGCGCCCTAATACACTTATATAGGACTTGTTTACGTAATTTTCTTTAACCACATTAGAGATAGTTCCATCAGGCGGAGCTGTATTGCCGTCAATAATTATCTCTTTATCTTTTTTACAAGAAGATGCAAAAACAGTCAAAATGAATAAAAAAACAAATATTCTCATTATGGAAGAGCAATTTGCTACGCTAAGTTAAGAAAATCATTCTTTATGAGCATTAGACGTTACGCCTGGGTGTACGAAGAACTGCACAATCGTGTGTTTAAAAAATGATGAAAAAGAGCGCATCGTGATATAAAAAGTTGGGGAATATTGCCTCAACCCAAACTTATATCATTATGACACAAAAAGAAATAGAACGAGCCACAGCTTTGTTTAAAGAAAAACTAACTACGTGGTGTAACAATAAAGAGAAAGAAAATAGTGCATATGAATATGAAAAAACCTATGTAGAAACGATGCAAAAAATTGAAAAAGAAGTGTTGCAAATTATGACTGAAACAAAAGCGAAAAGTCGCAATGCCAAAAAAAAGTTCAAACCAGTGTAGGGAAAATAGAAATTGCCAAGACACACCTGTTGAGTAAAACACCGAAAAGATTCAGAATCACACCCTATACCCAACAGATGCTGTGTTATATAGGGCAGCAAAAAGTATATGCGGAAGCAGAAAAAGAATTGAAAATGTTAAAAGGCATCCATATTTCCGCTAAACAAATAGAAAACGTGTGTCATTATTACGGAGAAAAACTTGAAGAGGAAATCCAGCAGGAGATCACATCAGGAGGTACTGCACCCAAAGAAAATGACGGAAAAAAGTATTATGCTATGTTGGATGGAGGGATGTTGTTGACCCGGGAAGAAAAATGGAAAGAAATGAAACTGGCTAGAATATTTGATGCCAGAGAGGTTGCTACTGTAAATAAAAATCGCAATTACATAGGAGAATCAACGTATGTAGCACATCTTGGCAATCACAAATCTTTTTTACAAAAAGTAGAAAATCGCCTGGATGACAAGGGGGAAATTATTTTTGTTGCCGATGGTGCAAAATGGATATGGAAATGGGTAGAGGTTATGTATCCCGAATCCACACAGATATTGGATTATTATCATGCTTCACAACATCTATGTCAGTGGGCTGAAATGGCAATAAAGGATGAGTTACAAAAGAAAAATTGGATTCATGCACAATGCCTCTGGCTTCTTAATAACGCAGTAGATACGGTGATTGAAAATATAAAACAACTCAAAGTAAATGGTACACAGGCGCGAAAAAATAGATGGCTTCTTATAGAATATTACATTACCAATCGAAACCGTATGCAATACAAAACATACAAAGAACATGGCTTGATGATAGGTTCGGGTCCAATAGAGGCCGCTCACCGGCACGTGATTCAGCAGAGAATGAAACTTTCAGGACAACGTTGGACGATAAAAGGTGCACAACAAATAGTAAATTTAAGAGTAGCGGAAAAAAGCAACAACTGGGGAAAAGTAATTGAAATCATTAATAAGGCTGCTTAGTGCAGTTCTTCGTACACCCTTACGCCTACGCAAAAAGTTACAGAAAATAAATTTTTATTTACTCATCTCTGCAAAGTTCCTAAAAAACAACGGAATAGTTTCAATGCCTTTGAAATAATTGAATACTCCATAATGTTCGTCTGGAGAATGAATATTATCTGAGTCTAACCCAAATCCCATAAGAACTGTTTTTACTTTCAATTCTTTTTCAAATAATGCTACAATAGGAATACTTCCACCTGAGCGCTCTGGTATTGGTTTCTTTTTAAAAGTTTCCTGCATAGCTTTGCTTGCAGCATTGTAGGCTATTGAATTGGTTGGCGTAACAGCTGGCTCTCCACCATGATGGTAAGTAACTTTAACCTTTACAGATTTGGGCGCTAGCTTTGAAAAATGCTTTGCAAATAAATCTGAAATCTTTTTTGAGCTTTGATTAGGCACTAAGCGCATAGATATTTTTGCATAGGCCTTGGAAGGCAATACCGTCTTTGCTCCCGCTCCGATATAGCCTCCGCAGATTCCATTCAACTCTAAAGTTGGACGAATAGAAGTATGCTCTTTAGGTGAAAATCCTTTTTCTCCTTGAAGTTCCGACACTCCCAAATCTTTCATGTATGCCTTTTTACTAAAAGGGGCTTTTGCCATTTCAGCTCTTTCCTTTTTACTTACTGCTTGAACATCTTTATAAAATCCAGGAATCATGATTTTTCCATTTTTATCTTTTAAGGAAGAAATCATGTCGCATAAAATGTTGATAGGGTTTCCTACTGCTCCTCCATAAACGCCAGAATGTAAATCTCGATTAGGTCCTGTTACTTCCACTTCCATGTAACTGAGTCCACGCAAACCAACATTAATAGAAGGCACGTCATTTGCTATGATGCTGGTATCGGAAATAAGCACCACATCGGACTTAAGTTTTTCTTTGTTTGCTTTAACAAAAATTCCAAGATTTGAAGAACCAACTTCTTCCTCTCCCTCTACCATAATTTTAATGTTACACGCTAGTGTATTTGTTTTCATCATGGTCTCAAAAGCTTTTACATGCATATATACTTGCCCTTTATCATCGCAAGCTCCACGCGCATAAATTTTTCCATTCTTTATAACCGGCTCAAACGGTGGAGATGTCCACAAATTAAGAGGATCTGGAGGTTGTACATCGTAATGTCCATATACTAAAACCGTTGGCAATGATTTGTCAATTATCTTTTCTCCATATACGATGGGGTAACCTGCAGTTTTACAAACTTCCACTTTATCTGCACCTGCCTCTATCAATCTGTCACGTACTGCATCAGCAGTTTTTAAAACATCATTTTTATATTTTGGGTCTGCGCTAACCGATGGGATGCGTAGCAAGTCTAAAAGTTCATTTAAGAAACGATCTTTATTGGCTGTGATGTAGGCGTTAATTGCTGATGGCATAAGAATGATTTTTAGGTATGAGCAAACGTAGTAAAAATATGTAAGACGAAAGAAGGTAAAAGGCGAATTGGAATTCTTATTTTCGTAGTCATATTGTTTGAGTATGAAAAAAGGCATTTTACTTGTTAACCTTGGCTCTCCCGATTCTCCATCTGTTACAGATGTACGAAAATACCTTACTCAGTTTTTAAACGATCCTCTTGTAATAGATATAAATCCCATAGCCAGATTTTTTCTTGTGAATTTTATCATTGTTCCTTTTAGAGCACCAAAATCGGCAAAGCTCTATAAGCAAATTTGGGGAAAGGACGGCTCTCCACTTATTTCACATAGCATTAAACAAAAAGAATTATTACAAAATTCTTTGGGCGATGAGTATGTCGTTGAGCTTGGAATGCGATATCAGAATCCGAGTATAAAATCTGCTTTCGAAAGTTTAGTAAAACAAAATGTAAAAAGCATTACAGCAATTCCCCTTTACCCACACTGGGCTTCTTCTTCTACTAAATCTAGTATTGAAGAATTAAAAAGGGTTGCTAAGAAATTCAAGTTCGAAAACCTTAAGGTCATTGAAAAGTTTTATGACAATGAAGATTATTTGAATGCCCTAGTTGATGTTGCGAAGAAATATAATTTAAATGAGTACGACCATGTGCTATTCAGTTATCATGGATTACCCGAAAGACAGATAACCAAAATTTATCCTGCTCATTGTAAAATCAACGATCAATGTTGTTCTGTCATTTCAGAAAATAATAAACATTGCTATCGTGCTGCCTGCTATTATACTACCCGAGAATTAGTTAAGCGTCTATCTATTCCTGAGGGGAAATATACTTCTGCTTTTCAATCCCGATTAGATGATAAATGGCTTAAACCGTACAGCGATAAAATTGTTGAGCAATTAGCGAAAGAGGGAAAGAAAAAAATTCTGGTGTTTTCGCCAGCTTTCGTATCTGATTGCCTTGAAACTATTTATGAAATTGGCATTGAGTATGAAGAAATTTTCAAGCAGTATGGGGGAGAAAAATTACAATTAGTAGAGAGCCTGAATGAAGAGGCTAAGTGGATTGAAGCCCTGAGGAGAATGGCTCAATAAAAATTATTTAAAGAAAAAAATTACAAAAATCAACCCAGCAAGAAGTATTTCTTGCGGGTTGATTCTACAACTGGTAAGTTTAAAATTTGCACGACTCTCCTTAGAACTTAAATCCTAGCCTTGCATAAAAGAAGGTGCCGTTAGTTCCCATCTGCACCGCATCCCAAGGCCCGCCTGTTTCTGTATTATAGGCATAATACTTGGCTCCACCCACTGCTCCAAAATCAGGATGCACATTCAGCATATTATTTACACCAACAGTTAAGGTAGCAGCCTTGCGTATTTTGTAGGAAATATATAAATCGTTTACCATTTTCCCGCCATATACATATTTATCCGCCACCTTAATCGTAGGGTCAATATCAGTAGGCACCATAGGAGTAACTTCACCTGTAGGGCTTATGCCATCAAAATTTTCTCCGTAGCCAAGCAACGTCACCTTACCATAATAGGTAGCCCGTGTTCCAATGGTGAATTTCTTTATTTCGTCTTCAATGTTAATGATAAATTTTTGGGTAGGAGCCGATGCGAGAATAAACGCTTGCTCACGGTCGCTAAGGAATGTCTGCTTGTGCTCTGGTGTGTTATTCAGCTTTTCAGGAACGTTTATCTTGTCAATAGTCATCTCCTGTATATTTCCAAGAACAGAAATTCGGAAGATGTTTTTTTCCGAAGCCCTTTTATAGGAAAGAACCACATCCACTCCCCGATTGGTAGTATTCACCGCATTCACAAAGAACTGGGCATATCCCACCTTCAGCTTATTCATTTCAGCAACAAGATCTGCGTTTAAAGTGGTATCACTAGCATCAAATTGACCGGAAAGCACTACTCTGTTCTTAACTTGTACTTGATACGCATCAACTGTTACATTGAAATTTTTCATAGGAGAAACCGTGAACCCCATTCCTAAATTGACAGAGTTTTCCTGCATGAGTTCGGGAATACCTGCTGCTTTTGCAAGCGTGCTATAGTTTGGGGCTATTTTCACTTCAGAAGTTTGAGAGCCTTGTACGGTAGTGAAAGTAGAGCTGAAATTCATTTGCTGAAGAGAAGGGGCGCGGAAGCCGGTGCTTCCCGATGCACGCAGGCTAAACTTATCGCTCGCCTTAAAACGTGTAGCAAGTTTATAATTGCTTGTGAAACCAAAATCGCTGTAGTTCTCTCCGCGAATGGCAAGTGTAACTAAAAACTTTTTTGTCAGGTCCTTTTCTGCATCCACATACACCCCAATAACAGAACGCTTTGCATTCACTTCATCACCAGGCTGATATCCCGGGAATCCCTGAGAGCCCGTTGCCTGTAATCCGGTTGTGTCATAATTAGTATAAGAATCTTTTTCTCCTGCGAATAATTTATAATTCTCCATTCTCACTTCTGCGCCTACTGCCAGATTCAGTGTCTTAGAAAGTTCCTTGCTCATATTCAGGTTGCTGGTGTTCTGCATAAAAGAAAATCCTCCATCATCAAAATTAGTTTTGGTAGATCCCAACGATGCATTGAATGTTTTGTCACCGTAGAAATGGAAAGTATTTTTTCCTGCTGCGTTGCTAAAATCCCAGTTCCAGTTATTGCTCATTTTCCCTTTCAGGCCAAGCGCAAGGGATCCGTCAAAAATATTCGTTTGAATGTGTGGGTTGTACCACACATCTAGTGTATCCGGAGTATTATGCATGATGCCATCCACAAAAATCATATTGCCTGACGCATCTACAGGAAATCTTTCCGGATTCCAGCTATAGTTTCTAGAAAAAGCAAAAGCATCAGACTGGCTTGAGTTAACACCGCCAAAAGCATAGAAACTCATTTTATCATTGATAGGGATATCTGAATTAAGGAACAATCCGTAAGAAGACATAGAAGCATCTCCATTGCCTCTTCGTACCATATTGATAGGAAGCGCATTGTCGTCTGTCAGAAACTTTGTTGAATCTGCTTGCCTGAAAGTTTTTTCTCTGCTTTTGTAATCAATGGAAAAATTAAGCGCTCCACCTTTTTTTCCTATAGCCACCCCGTAATTTCCTCCGAAGTTCAGCGTGTTGCCGTCAAATTTTTTTCCTTCTTCGTATTGTCCTTTTGCATCGTTATTAAGGGCGTTATACTTTTTATCAGAATATCCTCCATATCCAAAATCTCCCGTAAACTCCCCTGTGTTTTTCTTGAGTACTATATTGATAACTCCGGCAATTGCATCGGACCCGTATTGTGCCGAAGCTCCATCGCGGAGAATTTCTATATGGTCAATGGCCGAAACGGGAATCGCACTAAGGTCAGTGCCCGAATTTCCCCTCCCCCTGGTTCCGAACAAAGCAACAAAAGCAGTTTGGTGTCTTCTCTTTCCATTTATTAACACAAGTGTTTGATCAGGACCCAGTCCGCGAAGTGTAGCGAGGTCTATATGATCGGCTCCATCCGCACCACTTTGCTTGTTACAATTGAGCGAAGGGGCTGCATTCTGCATGAGCTGAGTAGTGCTTGTCATGTTTCCGCCTATCTGTTTAACATCTATGATGTCTACCGGCACAGGCGATTCGGCCAAGCTTCTGTTTAGCTTGCGTGTACCAACAATTTCTACAGCGGTAAGTATGTTGTTTAAAGCTAGTTTAAAATCCATTTCTGTTTTCCCTTCTGCCTTCATTTCCAAAATTTGATATCCTACATAGCTTACAGAAATCACGGCATCGTCTTTACCGTAAGTTAATGAATAGCTTCCGTCAGCGCCAGACATCGTGCCGTTGTTGGTGCCTTTCTCACGAATGGTAGCATTAAAAAGTGCCTCTCCGTTCTCATCCGTGATTTTTCCTTTCAACTGCTTTTGTGCATAAACTGACAAGCTTGATAAAAAGATTAATGCTAAAATGGGTAGGTGTTTCATGCGTATGGGGGTATTATTATTATTTATTACTTAGGAGCAATAATAATTTAATTAACAAGCTGAAAATTAGATCCGTCAATTAAAATTAGTAACATAAAATTGTGAATAAAGAAGCGCTTTTGAGGCGATAAATAATTTTTATGCGCGAACTCAAAACAATTTTTAAAAAATAGGAAGTAGGTTTATTTCGCAGCCTATCAAACGCGCTGCCAGAAGAAGCGAGAGTCGTGCTATTAGGTTGTAAATGAAACTGTTTGGGCAAAGTGCAAATGATAGAAGCCTTTAACGAAAATCCTAAATGGATTGAGACCTTAAGGAAATTAGAAATAAAATAAGTGCTATTGGATTACAATTTTGCGCTGCTTTATATTGTCATTACTGCTAGCTACTACTGTATAAACGCCTGCCGCTAGCTGATTAGATGGGTCAATTGCTATTACTTCCCTATCGTCTGAAATAATAATTACTTTGGAGTAGAAATTTCTTCCTAACATATCGGTAATTACAATTAATACTTTTTCATCTTTGACTCCCGTTACGGCAATGTTAAACCCTCCTGCAGTTGCTGGCGAAGGGAAAACATTTAGGGTAATATCAGGAGTACAAGGATTGCCATTAATTATAGGAGAAACCATATTCGCCCCATTAAAATCAGTTTCACGAATTCTATAAAAAGAATTGCCTGCTAGCGGATCTGAATCAATATAAAAGTATTTTTTTATTGTAGTGCTGTTACCAGATGCCGTTACGTTAGCTAAAGGTTGAAAATTAGTTCCATCAGCAGACCGTTCAACTGTAAAATAATCTGCATTTTGTTCTGATGCAGTGCTCCATTTAACAATTACACTCCCCGAACTGCAGCTCGCAGATTGACTGAGCCATTGTACTGGAAGCGGTTGGGTATTATCAATCAAGGTCCACCATCTGCTGGTTGTTAAATCATTTACACCAGAAACTTCTGCTGCTCCGGTAAGTGTTACAATGTCTGATGCAGGAGTTGAAGTTCCTTTTAAAAAAATATTTCCAGGGCCCTGCCATCCTGGAGTGGCAGCCGTTGAATTCCATCGTTGCGCTTGAAGATTTGCTTCGCTAAGGCCGGTATTGGAAGCAGTAACCCCTGCCACTTCGCCACCGGCACCTCCATCAATATAGGTAAAAATAAGACTATTTAAGTCTGGTTTAGTAGCCCCATACCCCTGAGCGTCAATTTCCCAAAAGCGATCTACGCCATAACTAGAAGCATCGCCAGGCACGCTGGGACTATAATAATTTGTTGGAGGAAAAGCACCGGTTGTAGGTAGATTAGCACTATTAACATACGTAGCAGTGCGATAAGTAGAAAAAACAAAGGGCCCTCCGGCAGTACCGGCCGCCCCAATAGTAAAAGTTAGTGGTATATAATTCGTAGTGCCTCGTCCAAATGGAACCGTATACACACTTCCCAGAGCTGCGTTCCCAATAAACCATTTGACTCTGTTATTGGTTGTTCCATTTCCTTCGGAAATGATCCAGCTTTGGCGTGCCAAAGCATTTGTATACATAATTGTATTCGAAGCAGCAGAAGCGGTCACATCTCCAACAACAAGATAAGCGCCACCTGAAATGTTCATAAATACCGGACTCGTGTTGCCAATCACCAGTCTTGCCTGCCCCCTCGAGGGATTAGTGTTCACTAAAAATGCTGCTATAAGAAAAACAGAAAACTGCAACCTTGATAAGACTAATTTCATGGGGGTATAAATATAAAATAAATATAATGGTTCTTTGCCAATCTAAATAAATAAATAGCTTTTTTCGACAGAGTGCATCATTTCTGTGACGAATGGGGCAATATTTAAGATTAAATTCCCTGGTTTTTAATCTATTTTTGTCCTAAAATAAATATTGGGAATCAAGACAAACAATTGCAAGATGAGAAAGTCCATTTCGTTTCATGTGAAAGACAAACCCGCATTCAGGGAAAAGCTTTTGCATTGGTGCGAACAATACTCGCGCTGTGCGCTTCTCGATTCCGGCAATCATGAAAAGTCTTCAGCCGAATTAATTGTTGCTGCCGGATCGCTGGATGACATAGCACCGGGGCAAAATTATTTTGAAAAAATAAAAACCTTTCATTCCACAGTCAATGACTGGCTGTTTGGGTATTTATCCTACGACTTGAAAAATGAAGCTGAAAATCTTTCATCAAATAATTTTGACGGAGTCCATTTTCCTGATGCCTGTTTTTTCCGACCGGAACTTGTATTTAAATTATCTGAAACTCAGCTTCAAGTTGAATATGTGCCCGCATATACTTCGGAGGAACGAGTTAAGAATGTTTTTGAGGAAATTGTAAACATTGCTGTAGAAAAATTCAACGCACCTGTGAAGATGCGTCTGAAAGAAAGAATGCCCCGGACGCAGTACCTCGAACAGGTATACAAGATAAAAGAACATATTCAAAAAGGGGATATCTACGAGTTGAATTACTGTATTGAGTTTTACGCCCAGCACACCGTTATTGATCCGGCTAAAGTTTTTTTAAAATTAACTGAAGCAACCCGCGCTCCCTTCTCTGCGTTCTTTCGAAGTGAGGATAAATATGCTCTTTGCGCCAGTCCTGAACGCTTTCTGAAAAAATCGAAAAATAAAATTACCTCACAGCCTATTAAAGGAACAGCAAGAAGAGGAAAAACCAGATCGGAGGATGAAAAAATAAAAAGAGAATTTTCTGTCAGCGAAAAGGACCGAATCGAAAATGTAATGATAGTTGACCTGGTTCGAAACGACCTTTCTAAGACCTGCACCAACGTTTCGGTGGAAGAGCTTTTTGGCGTTTATGCCTTTCACCAATGGCATCATATGATCTCTACAGTAAGCGGAGAGATGCGCAAGGGCATTCATTTCACAGAAGTTATAAAAAATGCTTTCCCCATGGGCTCCATGACCGGTGCGCCCAAAGTCCGGGCGATGCAGCTGATTGAGGAGTATGAAAAAACAAAACGCGGTTTATATTCCGGGGCTATTGGGTATATAACTCCTGATGGAGATTTTGATTTTAATGTTTTCATACGGGGTATTGTTTACAATAAAACCACTCAATATCTTTCTTTTCAAGTGGGAAGCGCCATCACAGCCGGCTCAGATCCCGAAATGGAATACAGGGAATGCCTGCTGAAAGCAAAGGGGATGCTTAGCGCATTGAATGCAACCGAAGATGTTTTGATTCGTTCGCAAGAACCGTTGAAATTTAATACACATGTTTAAAGAATTTCTTGCTTTCATAAAAAAAGAAAGCCTTTTTAACAGGGCGGATGTTATCCTGCTTACCGTAAGCGGAGGTGTTGACTCCATTGTTATGTGCGATCTTTTTCACAAAGCGGGTTTCAAGTTCGGAATTGCGCACTGTAATTTTAAACTTCGCGGAAAAGAATCTGATGGCGATAAGAAATTTGTATCTGCTGTTGCAAAAAAATATAATGCTCCTGTTTGGACTAAATCCTTTAATACCAAGGCTTATACGCTAAAGAAAAAAATATCTACACAAATGGCGGCTCGCGAGTTGCGGTACGAATGGTTTCATAGACTTGCGGCTGATCAAAAATGTTCTTTCATTGCTACCGCTCATCACCTGGATGATTCTGTGGAGACGTTTTTCATAAATCTGCTTCGCGGCACCGGCATTGCAGGGCTGCAGGGAGTACCTGTAAAACAGGGAAAGATTATTCGCCCACTGCTTTTTGCCAACAAAAAAATGATTTTAGAATATGCAGAAAAAGAAAATATTACTTGGCGAGAAGATAGCAGCAATGCGAGTGATAAGTATTTGCGCAACACCATTCGACATAATTTGATTCCTTCATTAAAAAAATTGAATTCGGGATTTGAAAAAACTATTGTGAAGGAGCTCGGCTATTTTAAAGACGCTGCGGAAATATTTAAAAAGTTTATTGATGAAAAGAAAATGGATATCGTAATCAAAGAAGGCAAAAATATTTTGTTAAACATAAAAAAGCTGAAAGACAGTGGCCATGCTGAGACTATTTTACACGAAGTATTAAGAGCGTATGATTTTACTCCTGAAACTACGGAGCTAATCGCGCAGCGTATGTATACCACTGCCGGAAAGAAATTTTTTTCGCCCACCTATCGACTTATAAAAGATCGCAATTTCTTAATTCTAACTCCCTCTAAATCCACAACTAAAGAAAAAGTGCTATTAATTAATGAAGATCAAAATGAACTAATTACCGCAAACCTAGCCTTGTCAATTAAAGTGATTAAGGGTGACTTATCAAAAATTAAAGAATTCAAAAACACAGATGCCTACTTTGATCTAGAATCGCTTACTTTCCCTTTGAAAGTTAGAAAATGGGAACAAGGAGATTCATTTCAACCACTAGGCATGCAAGGAAAAAAGAAGCTTAGTGATTTCTTTATTGATATTAAGTTACCTATTAGTGAGAAAGAGAATGTTTACGTCCTGGAATCAATGAATAAAATTTGCTGGGTGATAAACTACCGGATTAACGAGGAATTTAAAGTTACAACTAGCACTAAGATAATGCTAAAGATCTCCCTTTTGAATAGTTAGCATTCGAAAATTAATGGTCTAACGATTATTTAACCCTATTCATCTTCATTTTATAGTGTTTCGTCTAAATAACAGAAACTTTATACCAATACTCTCGTTATACATAGAAACTAAACAAATGGGAATGATACAACAAACTGCTGCGATGATTTTGCCCGTTCAAAAAGAAGATTTAGAGCAATTGAGCTTTCCGAAAGAGGATGTGCTATCTGGAAATGAGGCAATTGAACAAAGGCGTAGGTCTTTAGAACAATCTGTTGTGCTAGGGAACACGTACAAAGGGAAAACAAAAATTGTTTTTGCTGATAGCGAAGGCATTAAGCAAATAGAAACTCACATTTGGGGGTTAACAGACAATAGAGTAATATTAAAACAGGGAATAGTAATACCCATTCATCGAATTTACGAAGTTAAGCTTTAGATTCCTACCTGCCTTTGGCAGACAGGGGTTTTTCATGGGGATGAGCCGTTCGGGAAACCGGGCGGCTTTATTTTAGGTTATACCGATGCGACATATCTTTTAGTCCAATTACAAAGGAATATATCGATTGGCATTATACCATAATATTTTGGACTAATTTTAAAAGAGTAATGGTATTAGTCGGCTTCATTAAAGATCGTCTGCCGCTTAGGTTTGTATTTTTGACTATATAAGTTGGTGATTGGAAAGTTTATTCTAATGATTGACTTCTGCTTTTTCTCTCAAAATAATACAGGAAGCCAATATTAAAATTAATTGGATTTAATTTATTATTAGCTTGAAGATAGTAATACGACAACTCGGGATTAATAAATAATCCATTAACCCAACCTGAATCAAACCAAGCACCTATGACAGACATAAATCCGATATCTATTGGCTCGTTTATTTTTTGTGAGCCCCACAAACCCGCATAACTTGTTTCGCATACTCCCACACTAAATCCTACATAAGGTTTGAATGGTTTTTTAATTATCATGTATTTAGGGTTCACGCAAAAAGTCCAGCCCAATCATTTTTGTAAAAAAATCGAAAAACAGTCGAACTAATTTTATTAATCCAAAAGTTAAAAAAAGCAAACGCGTGTTGTTGCGCTAACCTTACTAGGTTAAGTACAACAATCACTGCTCCTATCATAGATTCGC
>Ga0163149_10001480_pt1 | contig 30110 bp, 22 predicted proteins | sample OliLakLV19MP5G1_FD_148604 | JGI IMG/M metagenome (GOLD analysis project Ga0163149, IMG submission 148604) | Freshwater microbial mat bacterial communities from Lake Vanda, McMurdo Dry Valleys, Antarctica - Oligotrophic Lake LV.19.MP5.G1 | ecosystem: Environmental > Aquatic > Freshwater > Lake >... | reverse complement strand
AATGTAGAAGATTTTATGTACAGTAGAAAAAATGACAGAAGGCAGGTGCAAAAGTATTTTCACGTAAGCTATGTCAGGTACGCAGCATAGCAATTTCTATATCACTAAATAACTAAACGATTAATAAATCTACTCTTGTATTGTTGACGACTCCAGCTACACAGGACTGTATGGGAGCAAATATTAAAAGAAAATTTAATGGTAACGATTTAGTTGTGAATGGCAAAAAGTATCGAATTGAATGCCAGCTAAAGCAAAAGGTATCACCTTTTGCTGGTTCACCACACATAAAAGCAATAGCATTATTTACTAAATGGACAGGCAGTAGATGGAAAAATTCAACATCGCCTAATAAAATCACTCTCAATCTGAGAGGGAATGTTTATAATGAGCTTACATGTAGTGATTTATTTACTATATTAAATAAATCAATAACAAAAAACAAAAGAAGCGAAATTAAAATAAAAACAGCCGATTATTCTGGTGTACCGTCAGGGTTTAAAACGAGACGAAGCTTACCTTTTGCTATTAATGCTGATTTTATTTGGTTTTATAATAGCAATCAATCAACTTTTGGTAATTATCTAGAGGTGCTAAAACCATAACTTGCTATGAAGAAAAACTTAATAATTTTATTATTATCTTTTTTGATTACATTGTCTTTATATCCTCAGAAATGGGATATGGGATTCTTTTATGGCCGTTTTTGGTCCCCTTATAAATATATAGATTATGGGAAAGGTTATTTAAATCAGGCAAAGTCTAATTACAATTTTTTCCCATCTTTTTCATTAAACAAGTATTATTCAGAGAAAGTTTCATTCGAGGGTAGTATTTCTTTTACATTATATGAGCAATATTATTCTACAAGAAAATATATTCCTGCTTTTGAATCAAGCTTTGGTGCAGGACATTTTGTGTTGAGGGGTTGCTACTCTTTTATTAAAAGCCCAGAGTTTGAATGCAGAATAAAGGGCGGGATTGGAGTTGGTGTAGTTCCTGATATGTATAAGGGTGAGTATGTAGAAATGTTTGTATATCCAATCATAGATTCAATCTCAAGAGGCAATATTAAAAGAAACTTTACCCCTGTTTTTCCAATGCTCAGCGGAGGTTTAGATATTTCATATAAAATTGCCAAAAGATTAAAAATATCACTTGCTGCTAATTATCAGAAAGGATTTATCAAAATTACTGAATACGATATTTACTATAACGATGGAAGCGGTAATAATGACCAGCGGGCAAAGCAATGGGGTACTGGAGATTTTTATGGAATACAATTTGGGTTAAGATATTTGTTGCGAGATAAGGATGGACAGAAATTTTAAAAATAGCAAACTGCCTACTTGCCTTTACCCTTAAATATGATCCGTAGCGTATGGATCATAATTTTAAAATCAAGCGCCAGCGATATATTTTCAATATATAAGAGGTCAAACTTGCTGCGCTCCAACATTTCGTCCACATTTTCAGCATAGCCAAATTGTACCATACCCCAACTGCTAAGCCCTGGTTTTACCTTCAGCAGGTATTTATAGTATGGTGACCGGGCAATGATCTGGTCAATATAAAAGCGGCGTTCCGGACGGGGTCCAACCAGGGTCATTTCGCCGATCAGTATATTCCAGAGTTGTGGTAGCTCATCGATCCGCCATTTCCGAATGGTCTTTCCCCAGCTGGTGATCCGGTGGTCATTGTCAGACGAAAGAGCTGGCCCATCTTTTTCAGCATCTTTAATCATCGACCGGAATTTATACATCTTAAAAGGCTTCCCTTTAAAACCTATCCTTTCCTGCGTAAAAAAAATGGGGCCTTCAGAGCTCAGTTTTATCCGCAGGGCTGCATATAGCATTAAAGGGGATAAAAGAATTGCACTGCATAAAGAAACAACAATATCAATCAGCCGTTTTATATTCTGTTGCCATTCTGGCATCAGCTCGGTTTGCAGATCAATCAGCAGGGCCCCCATTACATTACTCGTTTTTACGGAACCAGAAAGAATATCCAATGTATTGGGCTGAATCTTTACTTCTACATCTTTTTCGCTCAGCCGGTTGATGATATTTTCCAAAAGTGGTTGTTCCGTTTTCTCAATGGCCAGCACCACCAGCTGTATGTTATTACTGTCAATAATATTTTCCAGGTCATCGGCGGTGCCGAGCCTGGGGATCAGCTTTTGAATACCGCTTTTGTTGTTATTGTCAGGTGTGATAAAGCCTGCATAACGGTAACCCCCATCCATAAGATTCTTCTCCGTTTCTTTATAAATGCGTACTGCATTTTCCTGGCTGCCTATCATCAGGGTATTAAAAAAAATTTTCCCATTCAGCAACTGTCTTTTTATTGTATTGAGCAGGAGCCATCTACCTATAAAAGTGAGTGCAAAATGGATGGAGACCAGTGTACCAAAAGCCAGGTAAAAATAAGAATGACTGGTTGGCGGATCATTGAGTACAAAAATAATAAACAGCGCAATGCTTCCCAATACTGTACAGACAAAGGTTAGTGTAAATTCGGCCAGCCTTGATTTTTTATATAAATGATTATACGTGCCGGCGACAGTATATAAGGCTAACCAGGCCGCCGGAACAATCAATAAAATATATAACCATGATTCGGGGCTGATCGGGTAGGCACCCGAATCATGCAACATTGTACTCCTAAAAAAATAAAAACAAAGCCACGATATTGCAGCGGTCAAATAATCCATTGTTGCATACCAGCCAACAGCTATTTTTTTACCGGATTGCATTAATGGGTAATAACGTTGTTGCCAATCTTCTCCAATATCTGGTGAGCTACATCCATGGCCATCAGCCCATCCATTTCAGATACCACGGTACGGGTATTGTTAAGAATCGCTTCTTTAAAGGCGGAGAGTTCTTCTTTGATCGCATTGACCTCCGGCACAATGGGATTGGCCATTGCTATGGTTTTTTTACCGGTAGGGGTTTCAATATCAAAGGCAAATACATTGGAATCCTGCGGCTCTTTCAATTTGATGATCTCCGTTTTTTTATTCAGGAAATCAATACCGATATAAGAATCTTTCTGAAAGAGGCGGATCTTGCGCATCTTCTTCATGGATATCCGGCTGCTGGTCAGGTTGGCCACACAACCATTATCAAATTCAATGCGGACGTTGGCAATATCCGGGGTTTCTGTCATCACTCCCACGCCACTGGCAGAAATATTTTTTACATCACTCTTCACGATACTTAAGATGATATCAATATCATGGATCATGAGATCGAGAATCACGCTCACTTCTGTACCCCGGGGGTTGAACTGTGCCAGCCGGTGTACTTCAATGAACATCGGGTTCAACGGCATATTTTTGATAGCGAGAAAGGCAGGGTTGAACCGCTCTACATGCCCCACCTGGAATTTGATCCCGGCTTCTTTGGCCAATTTTACCAATTGCCGGGCTTCTTCCATGGTATTAGCCAGGGGTTTTTCCACGAAAACATGCTTACCTTTTTTAATAGCTTTTTCACACCATTCAAAATGGTGGTTGGTAGGAGCTACCACATCAATGATATCGCAGGCATCTATCAGGGCCTCTGCATCCAGAAAACGGGGGAGCTGGTATTTTTCGGACACCTCTTTGGCTGTATCGTCATGCGGGTCATAAAAGCCGACCAGTTCGGTGCCGGGAATCTCTTTCCAGTTGTTCAGGTGAAATTTTCCTAAATGTCCGACACCAATAAGGCCAATCTTGAGCATATATATTTATTAAAGCCCAAAGATAGAGATTGGTTAACGGAGATGCCAGCGAATTATGAACAAATTGCTTAGTTCAAAACCTGTGAGCGGCTGATATAATCAGGGTGATAAATGAAGAAACAAGAGCCTCCTTTGATCGTATTGATGATAGGACGGTTAAGTTGTACTGGCACCGCGGGGCAACCATGACTCCTGCCTACCCATCCGCGGGCATTGGCCAGTTCCTGCGAAACGTAATCGGCGCCATGCATAACGATACCTCTTTCATACGCTTTATCATTGATGCCGGACTCAAGCCCTTCAAGTTTGAGCGAATAACCGTTGCCACCTTCATACGTTCCCATAGTTATATAAAAGCCAAGGCTGCTTTTATGAGATTCATTCAGGTTAGAAAAAGAGGTTGCTTTCTCCCGGCCTGTATTTTGACCATGCGCTACTAACGAATTAAAAAGGACCTTATAGTTTTTGACGTCCAGAACGAACAATCTTTTTTCGTTGCTGGGCAGGCTGAAATCGACGATCGAAATAATGGAATCATTGAGCAATTTACCTTCCTCTACCAGTTTTTGCAGACCCTGCCGGGCAAAATCAAATGCCCGCTGGCTCAATCCTTTAACATTTAAATGCAAGCTGTCATAAACAGATTTCAGAACAGGAGTAACAGGCGCCGGCGCTGGTTTTGGCAAAGGAACTGGTGCCGCTGTTGACAGTGTCTTTGAACCGGGCGGAGGTTCAAAAAATAGCTTACTCCCTGCTGTAGACTTGGCAAATGCAAAAGGCAGGTGTAAGATGGCGATAATAAAAGACGAAACGATAAGATAAAAACCTTTGATTTTTTTCTTCATTGCTACATTTTAACCGTCGGCTCAGGGAGCAGCCATTAACCAATAATTGTTAAACGAAGGGTTGAGGGATTTCTTATCTCAAAGGCAGGTAATTTTCTTAATCTGAATCAAAAAATAATGAACAAAATCTCAAGGGTCCATTTTTTTGATTTTCTGGTTGCGGAATCCATATTAGTCAAAAACCATTCCTTTCTGGGGAATAGGCGGAATAGATATCCACAACTGCCAATTAATAATTTTACTTCTCTTTGCCAGTCTCAACACTAAATGCTGGTTCTTAAACACTTAAAAACTGACAATGAACTCATCAATTTCTATTGATGATAGTTATATAACATTTTACCGTCATTGAAAAGACCAGACTATTTGTCATCCAATGCATCTTATTTCTGCCAGGCAAAACTAAACAGAAAAGGCCTGGTGCGGCCCGTATTGCCCTATTGCTTTTCAACATAAAAGAGTCGTTTTGTGTACTTATTTCCGCAGGGTATTGAATGCCGTATTTGTAAAATAAACAGGATGTCAAAAGATATCTTCCGGAAGCCCCTCAGGCTATACTCTTCAGCAAAAATTCAGGACACCACAGGATGTAGGGTTGGGCTGGATGCTATTCATGTAGCAAAGGATTTCTTTAACAAGACAATCGTATAGGCAGAAGTGTAAATCGTAAATAACTACAGCACCTGGTTTCATTTTTTTCAACCTCTTCATTCCAAATTATATGATCAGCAATAGAATAGTTTAAGTAATTGTAATCGGAGTGTTATAAAATTATTATACAGGTAAGTTTTTTTACACATTGGCTGTTAATACTGGTTAGTTTAATGTTAGGTTGTTTTCATTTTAAGATTCTGTTCACATTACTCGCAGAATTTCGCAGGGCAATTCTAAAAGAATATAACCAAACTAATTGTTGTACTATGTGGTATCAAATTATTCCCTGCTTAAAAAAAATTTCTCTTACCCTATTTCTGCTTTCGGTGTCATACTTTGTTATGGCGCAGCGGACCGTAAGCGGCAAGGTAACTTCTTCAGAAAATCAGCAACCAGTTTCCGGTGCTTCGGTGACTGTGAAAGGAACAAAAAAGCAAACATCTACAGATGTATCAGGCATTTTTAAAATTGATGCGGCTGATAATGACATCATTGTTATTAGCTATGTAGGCTTTTCCACACAGGAAATTAAAGCTGGCGAATCGGCTTCTATTGTTTTGCAGATTGATTCTAAAAGCATGAACGAGGTAGTCGTAACTGCGCTGGGTATTAAAAAAGAGACCAAAAGATTAGGCTACTCAGTACAGGAAGTAAAAGGGACCGACCTGATCAAAGCAAGAGAACCCAATGCACTGAATGCCCTGGCAGGCAAAATTTCAGGATTATCTGTTGGCGGTTCTCCGGAGATACTTGGAAGACCGCAGTTAATCCTTCGCGGCGGAAGTTTAAATTTTGTTGTTATAGATGGTATACCTATCAATTCGGATACCTGGAACATTAACCCGGATGATGTGGAAACTTACACGGTGTTAAAAGGTGCAACGGCTGCGGCTTTGTATGGTAACCGGGGTGCAAACGGAGCTATCATCATTACCACAAAGAAAGGTACAAAGGATAAAAGAGGATATAGTGTAGAAATTAATTCAAGCACCATGTTTGAAAAAGGGTTTAATTCAATCCCAATGGTGCAGGACGAGTATGGTCCTGGTGATCATGGACGCTATTCGTTTGTAAACGGAAGAGGTGGGGGGTTAAACGATGGTGACTATGATATTTGGGGGCCTAAGTTCAATGGGCAATTGATAGCGCAGTATGACAGTCCGATTGATCCCTTAACAGGCAATCGTATTCCTACACCCTGGACGGCAAGGGGTAAAGACAACCTGAACCGGTTTATACAAACTGGTTTGTTAACAACCAACAGCATTGCTGTTTCTTCCAGCACAGAGAAGTCTGATCTCCGGTTCTCTATGTCAAATACTTATCAAAAAGGAATAGTTCCTAACACGAAGCTGAATGGCTTTAATTTCAATATGTCTCTTGGCCATAATTTTACACCAAAGCTGCGTTTTGAAGCCAATGTAAATTACAACAGACAGGCTACACCGAATGTTCCGGATGTGCAGTATGGTCCCAATAGTATGATATACAATATTACTATTTGGGGTGGTGCCGACTGGGATATTGATGATATGAAAAATTACTGGCAGCCGGGCAAGGAAGGTGTTCAACAGATTTATGCTGAATACCAGCGTTATAATAATCCCTGGTTCCTGGTAAAAGAATGGCTGCGGAGTCATTATAAAAATGACTTTTACGGTTACTCAACACTTAGCTATAAGTTTAATAAGAATATAGAACTGGTAGGAAGAACATCTGTTACTACGTATGATTTATTACGTACAGAAAAATTTCCTTATTCTGCTACTTCGTATGGCCGTGAAGAAGCCCGGGGTGATTACCGCGAAGATATCCGGAAATTATTTGAGAACAATACGGAAGCGTTGTTAAAACTTAATAAGAAATTTTTCAAAAATAACCTTACAGTAACTGGCCTGGTTGGTGGTAATATTCGCAACATGAGGTTTAATTCCAATTTTACCTCTACAGATTATTTGAATGTACCGGGTGTATATACTTTTGCCAACTCCCGCAACCCGGTAAAAGCTGCTAATTTTTCATCAGAGATGCTGGTGTTAAGTGCTTATTCCTCCATCGACATTTCTTATAAAAATTTTGTGAATGTGGGAGCAACAGTTCGCTGGGATAAATCTTCCGCCATTCCTGAAAGCAAACCCGGTACTTATCCATCAGTTTCTGTAAGCACTGTTGTATCAGATTATGTAAAAATGCCGAAAGCTATTTCTTTCTTGAAATTAAAAGCTTCGTATGCCAACGTAAGAGATGGAGGTACTACCGCCTATATCGGCCCTGCATCTTATCCGGTTGGTTATGGTGCAGCTTATACCACTTCGTATGATGGCCCCAGCTATAACCTGGTGAGTAAAGTCTATAATACAAGATTGGATTATAACAATACAAGCGCTGCATATTATACGGATAACCTTTATGATGATATTTCTACTGCTAATCGTTCTAATTATGAGGGAGGACTTGATATCCGGTTCTTAAAAAACAGGCTGGCATTTGATGCGGTATATTTTACTTACATTGATGGACCTCAAATATTTCGTAACCCGATTTCGCAATCTACCGGCTATAGCTCCTTGTTTATTAATGCAGCCAAATATGCTACTAAAGGAGTTGAGTTGTCCTTAACAGGAAATGTGATTAAATCAAAAAGTGGTTTCAACTGGGATATCTTGCTGAACTGGTCAACCTACAGGCAGACCTATAAAGAATTACCTGCTGATTCAATTCTCGTTGGAGATATTTATGTAAAACCAGGCGACAGGCTGGATATTTACCAGGGCAGATCTTATGCCCGCACTCAGGATGGACAGATTATAAATGATGCCGGCGGCCGTCCAATTGTATTACCCAAAAATCAACTACTGGGTTATTCCAATCCTGATTGGGTATGGGGATTTACTAATAAATTTCAGTATAAGAATTTTAGCCTGACAGTACAGGTTGATGGCCGGGTTGGTGGAGAAATGGAAAATTATATCCGCCGGCAAACATTTCGTGGTGGCCGCCACCTCGAAACAGTACAAGGTGCCATGGGTGATGCCCGTTACCAGGATTTTCTTGGTGTAAAATCATGGGTGGGTGAAGGTGTAGTGATAACAGCTGGTACACCCATTTACCATCCTGTTACAGGTGTGATTACCAATTACAAGGATCTCACATTTGCTCCCAATTCAACCAAAACGTTTTTACAGGATTATATCAGCCGTTATAATTCACAAGCCGAAGGAAACCTGATGAGCAAGACGTTTGCAAAACTGAGAGAAATTACATTTGGTTATAGCATCCCTTCAAAAGTGCTTGGTAAGTCATTCATCCAGAGTGCCTCTGTTTCCTTTGTAGCAAGAAACCTGTTCTATTTTGCTGATAAGAAATACAAAGATGTGGATATTGACCAATATGCAGGCAGTCAGAATTCCAGCACCCTGCAATCACCAACTGTAAAACGATTTGGATTTAACATTAATCTTGTTTTCTGATTAATCGTATTCATCATTTATTTAAAAACTATTTATATGAAAAAAATAATTTTCCTTCTTGCAGTCCTGGGGATATTGGGAACTTCCTGCAAAAAGAAATTTGAGGACTTACAAAGTGACCCAAACCTGCCGGAAAAAGTTCCTGCTGCACTGGTATTAAATGGAATCGAAACAAGTATGGCTGGTTTCCAACGCCCCTGGAACCTCGAGCAGCGATGGAACCAGTTTGCCTGTTGCAATTACAATTATTATGGTAACCAGGAGTATAACTGGGGTGGTGCTTCTTTGTTTTATACAACCCTTAAGAACGTAATTAAAATGGAGGAAGAAGCAATTGCCGGTGGCGCCGGCGCTATTAATCCTTATTCAGCCTTAGGCAAATTTTTCAGGGCTTATTTCTTTTATGAAATGACTATGCGTGTTGGTGACCTGCCCATGACTGAAGCATTATCCGGAATTAATAACCTAACCCCGAAGTATGATTCCCAAAAAGATATATTCATTCAGGTATTAAAATGGCTGGAAGAGTCTAATACAGATATTGGATCACTAATAACATCGGCCAACATTTCTTTACTCGGTGATTATTATTTCAACAACGATTTACGTAAGTGGCAAAAAGTTGTCAATACGTTTCGTCTACGGGTGTTAATCAGTTTGAGCAAAAAAGCAGCAGATGCAAGCCTTGGAATTGCTACCTCATTTAATGCAATTATGAATGACAAGCCTAAATACCCTGTCTTGGTTGATATGAATGATAACCTGCAATTCATTTGGGTAAACCCTTTCAATAAGTATCCTATCAATCCGGATAACTTCGGATTTGATGCTACCCGCTATAATATGTCTTCAACGCATATCGGCTTATTGACTTCCTTGAAAGACCCCCGTGTCTTTGCTGTTGCAGACCCTGCCGGGTCAAAATTAAAAGCAGGTATCCTTCCATCTGATCATGCTGCATTCGTAGGCGCAAGCCCTGCAGAAGATTTGGCTGACATGTCAAATAAGGCCGGACAGGATAATGGTCCCGGATTTACGCCAGGTATGTATTCTTTTTATGGACGTTATCGTTACTATCGCAATTATACTGCTGAAAACACAATGATTGTAGGCTATCCGGAAATGTGTTTTAATATCGCCGAAGCTATTAATTTGGGATGGATAACAGGTAACGCAGAAGATTGGTATAAAAAAGGGATACAGGCATCTATTGGTTTTTATGGTATTAAGGATGGGCTCAATGATTTTTACTATTTGAAAGCAGGAGGTAAAGTAACCGAGAGCGCTGACTATATCAATTATAAAGTAAATTTTATTTTTACAGATTATTATAATCAGACATCTGTAATGTATGCAGGGAATAATACAACAGGCCGTGAACAAATAGTAAAGCAAAAATACCTGTCCTTCTTTCAGAATTCGGGATTTGAAGCTTATTACAATTATCGCCGTACAGGTATCCCTGATTTTGCAAAGAACGGACCAGGTACTGGCAACAGCGGTCTGATACCCAAAAGGTTTCAATATCCAGGTACGGAAAGAACGACCAATGGCACTAACCTTGCAGCAGCACTTCAAACACAGTTTGGTGGAAGTGATAATATCAATGCAAGTATTTGGATTAATAATTAATAGTCAAACACAGTTCAGTAAGCAATCATTTGCAGTTAGGCGGAACTTTTCCAGGTTTCGCCTTTTTTTATCTAACTTTCTGTTATACAATAAATGTTTATGCAATTTTCTTTCCAGAACAAAATACTGGAATAATATGCTGGTAATTATTTCAGAGGATGACCCGCAGGGAGGAGTGGACCATATTAATGCACACCGAAGTGTATTAATGATGGCCGGACCGTATGTAAAAAGAAATCATGTTTCTCATACCCACGCTAACTTTGGTTCCATCTTAAAAGTGATTTATAATATTCTCAATATTAATTATGTAAACCAGTATGATGTGACGGCTTCGCTGCTCAGTGATTTCTTTTTATCCACACCTGATTACACTCCTTACTCATTAGTAATGCCGGATAAAGGAGTGTTTGACCCGCAAAAAGTAATGAACAGGTATAATAAGAATATTGACTGGCGAAAAATTCAGCAAGGCCAAAAGATGGATGATGAAGATGAACAACGTACAGACCACTATAAACAAAAAATAAGTAAGCTATGAAGTATGCCGTAGTTGTTATGTTAATAGTAACTGGTTGCTACTTTCCATCAGTGGTAGTTGCGCAGCAGAAAGTGCTACTACCCAATGGCTGGACTTTGTCCCCGGCGGGCCGTTCTTTTCCATTGGGCGATCTGCCCTTGAATATCGCTGTATCCAAATCGAAGAAACTGATGGCCGTTACCAATAACGGGCAAAGTGTACAGAGTATCCATCTTATTAATCCGGTTACGGAAAAAGTACTGGATAATGTGATTGTAGCCAAATCATGGTATGGACTAAAATTTAGTGCAGATGAAAAGATACTTTATGCCAGTGGAGGTAATGATAACTGGATACTGGTGTACGCCATCAACAATAACAAATTGCAATTGAAGGACAGCATCTTACTTGGGAAAAAATGGCCGGAGAAAATATCCCCTGCTGGTATTGATATAGATGATGCAGCAAAAAAAATGTTTATTGTTACTAAAGAAAATAATTCATTATATATCGTAGACCTGAGAACAAAAGAAATTATTCATCAGCAGTCACTTCAGGAACCGGCTTATTCCTGTCTTTTATCAGGCAATAAGAAGGAGCTATACATTTCTTTGTGGGGAGGAAAAAAAGTACTGATAGTTGATATTGCAGGTAAAAAAATTATAGGTGAAATAAATGTTGGCGAAAATCCCAACGAGTTATTGCTTTCTAAAAATGGCAGAACCCTGTTTGTTGCCAATGCCGGCGATAACTCCGTATCCGTCATTGATGTTGCAAAACGAAATGTGCTGGAAGTGCTGAATGCTGCTTTGTACCCTGATGCACCAACAGGCTCAGCCAGTAATGGTCTAGCCATGAGTGAGGATCAGAAGACATTATATGTAGCGAATGCCGATAATAACAGCCTTACCGTTTTTGATGTAACTAAGCCCGGTTTCAGTAAATCAAAAGGATTTATCCCCGTAGGCTGGTACCCGACCAATGTAAAAGTAATTGGAAAAAAAATATTTGTAGCTAATGGCAAGGGTTTTTCATCATTACCCAATGCAAAAGGCCCCGATCCTACAAAAAAAGATCAGGATGTTATTTATCAGCAGGGGGATTTTAAAAGTAAGCAAAGCAGAATAGAATATATCGGTGGTTTGTTTAAGGGAACCATGAGTATCATTGATGAGCCCTCTACAAGTCAACTGGCCGTGTATTCAAAAATGCTTTATGCTAATACACCCTACACAAAGGAAAGGGAAATGAATGCAAAGGGAGAACCCGGAAACCCCATTCCAATGAAAGTTGGAGAGGCCTCCCCCATCAAATATGTGTTTTATTTTATTAAGGAGAACAGAACGTATGACCAGGTGTTAGCAGATATGCCTGGTGGCAATGGCGATACCAGCTTATTATTGTTTGGGAAAAATATTACACCCAATCAGCATAAACTGGCCACGGAGTTTGTATTGCTTGATAATTTTTATGTGGATGGAGAAGTAAGTGCCGATGGACATAACTGGAGTACGGCAGCCAACGCCAATGATTACCTGGAAAAAACATGGGTTACAAGTTATGGCGGCCGGGGCGGTAATTACGATGCAGAAGGTAACCGGGAAATAGCGAATCCCGATAGAGGATTTATATGGGATTATTGTAAACGGGGTGGTGTTACGTACAGAACATATGGTGAATTTGCAGATGATTACAAAGCAAATATCAAAGTACTGGAAAATCATTTTTGCCCTTACTACACCAGTTGGGATGAAAATGTGAGAGATACGTCAAGATTTTATCAGTGGAAACGGGATTTTGATTCGCTCCTTGCTGTAAATGCAGTGCCCCGTTTTAATTCGCTAAGAGTAATTAATGACCATACCGAAGGCCAAAGAATCGGCAGGCCAACTCCTTTTGCTCATGTAGCCGATAATGATTTGGCCATGGGCATGTTTGTAGAATATTTATCCAAAAGCCCGATATGGAAGGAGACCGCCATTTTTATTGTGGAAGATGATGCACAAAATGGCCCTGATCATGTGGATGCTCACCGTAGTACGGCTTATCTGGCCGGTGGTTTTGTAAAAAGAAATTTTGTCGATCATACGATGTATTCCACATCATCCATGTTACGGACAATGGAGTTAATTCTGGGGTTACCACCTATGAGCCAATATGATGCGGCTGCTGAACCCATGTGGAGATGCTTTACCAGTTCAGCCAATTTAACTCCTTTTCAATCTGTACCTGCCCTCGTTGACTTAAATGAAAAAAACACAAAAAATACAGCCAGTGCAAGGTTGAGCGAAACTTTTGATTTCAGTAAAGAAGACCGGATACCTGATTTGGTTTTTAGTGAAGTAATATGGAAAGCAGTGAAAGGAGAAGAAAGTGTGATGCCGGCACCCAGGCGAAGTGCATTTGTAAAAATAGCCAGCGATGAAGATGATAAAGAAAACAAAAAGAAAAAATAATGAAGCACGCAGTAGTTTATAGCTGGTTGCTAATATTTTTTTGTTCTTCCAATTCGGCACAGTCTCAAAAGCTAACTGAAGATACGATAGCCCGTTTTATGGAGCAAGCTGTAGTTACTGCACAAAGAAAAGAGTCACAGCCCTTATTAGTTCCGTATAGTGTACAAAAAATAAACCAGCAGCAGTTGGATGATTTTAATCCCCGGACTACTCCTGAAGCATTGATGATGGTAAATGGAGTGTTTGTTCAAAAAACAAATCATGGCGGTGGTTCGCCTTTTGTAAGAGGGCTAACCGGTAACCAGGTGCTGCTATTAGTGGATGGCATCCGGATGAATAACTCAACATTCCGTTATGGTCCCAACCAATATTTGAATACCATAGATGCTTATATCATTAATACAATTGAAGTAGCCAAAGGAACCGGGTCGGTTCAATATGGGTCGGATGCCTTGGGTGGCGTAGTACAGGTGCTAACAAAAGAACCTCCTTTTTCAAAGGAGAAAAAAAACTGGACAGGTATAGTGCTGGGTAAATATATGTCGGGGGGTATGGAAAAAACCGGGAGAGGCGAATTGCATTTCAGTGGTAAAAAAATAGCGTTGCAGGCTGGTATTACCTATCGAAATTTTGGTGATCTTATTGGTGGCGATACTACCGGTAAGCAATCTCCATCGGGGTATAAAGAACTGGCGGCTGATGTAAAGTTGAATTTTTTGCTAAATAAAAAATGGCAGCTAATACTGGCACATCAGTCTTTACAGCAGCAGCATGTGCCGGTGTATCATAAACTGAGGCTTGAAAATTTTGCTATCAACGAAATGGATCCGCAAAAAAGAATGCTGAACTACGCAAGGCTGAAAGGGAATATGGCAAACCGGTTTTTTAAACAAATAGAACTGACTGCCTCCTGGCAGCACAGCATTGAAGGAAGAAACAGCCGTAAGAATGGGAGCACCAGCTTACGTAAAGAAAGAGATGAGATTATAACTGCCGGATTAACACTCGATGTAGCAAGTCATTTAAAAAAAGGATGGACAGCTAATTCGGGTATAGAGCTCTATCATGATAAAGTAGGCAGTATTCGAAAAGATATTAACGGGGTAACAGCCGTGGCAAAACAATTGCGGGGGTTATATCCTGACGATTCAAAATACGGCAACTATTCTTTATACAGCTTGCAGCATTTTAGTTTTAATAAGTTCATTGCTGAAATTGGTGGAAGGTTCAACATTTTTGACATCCGTATTTCAGATACAACACTGGGGTATGTAAAACTGACTCCTTTTGCAGTGGTTGGTAATGCAGCATTGCTTTATCAGTTCAGCCACCGGCATTCTGCTTATGTATCGGTAAGCAGTGGTTACCGGGCCCCTAATGTAGATGATATGGGCACATTGGGAATTGTGGATTTCCGCTATGAAGTGCCAACGGATGATTTGGAACCGGAAAAGTCCACCCACACAGAAGTTGGCTATAAATTCAGTGATAATAAAATAAAAGGAAGTATCAGTTTATACCAGCTGCAACTGCAGAATATTATTACAAGGGTAAAGGTTGAGGGACAGTTTATAAGTGGTTACCAGGTATACCAAAAAGAAAACAATGAGAAAGCAAGGTTAAAAGGTATTGAAGCAGAACTAAGCTGGCAGCTGATTAATTGCTTAAGTATTTACGGCGGATTTGCGTATGCACAAGGAGAAAATCAGACTAAGCATGAACCCCTTCGACGGGTACCACCATTCAATGCTAGAATGATGACTACATACCATAAAAATAAATTTTTTGCAACTGCTGAATTGATGATTGCTTCTAAGCAAGCCCGTCTTGCCCAGGGAGATAAAGATGATATCCGCATTCCGGCAGGCGGCACACCAGGTTGGGAAGTGCTGAATTTGTATACCGGCTATAAAATATCCAAACTGCAACTGAATATCGGATTGCAAAATATGTTTGATAGGGATTATCGTACCCACGGCTCAGGTATTAATGCTGTGGGCCGCAGTGCTTTTATATCAGCTACCATTAACTTATAAATTATGAATCCGCATATAGCAAAGCAAACAGTGGACGAAATTTTTTCATTGTATGAGCAATACGGTAGTGATGACTATATCGGCGAATCGGTTTCACAATTAGAACATATGTGCCAGGCTGCTCAGTTGGCACAGGAGGGAGGTTATGACAATGAAGTTATATTAGCCGCTTTTTTTCATGATATTGGTCACTTGTGTGAACACATCATGGTTGTTGAACAGATGGATGGCTATGGTGTAACAGACCATGAAATACTAGCGGGAAATTATTTACGGGATAAAGGGTTTTCGGAAAAAATTGCCCGGCTGGTGGAAAGCCATGTGCAGGCCAAGCGATACCTTACGTTAAAATATCCTGCGTATCATAATCGACTTTCCGAAGCCAGTAAAATAACACTGGGCAAGCAAGGTGGAGTGATGACCGATGCTGAAGCAGCATTATTTGAACAGGACCAGCTGCATCTGTTGTATATCAAACTAAGAGAATGGGATGACGAAGCAAAGCTGGAGCATCAGCCATTACCATCACTGGATACATATAAGAACATGGCCTTTCGTCATTTGCTTTCACAAAATTAAGAGTTTGTTCATCTTACGTTAACAGCACTGCTGCTGTTTCATTCTACCTTTCAAAAAAAATGTATGTCAATTAAACTGGCTGTATTTGATATGGCAGGTACTACTGTCGCCGATAAAAATTTTGTAGCACTGGCATTTCAGAAAGCTTTTTCCAACCAGGGAATCGAAATAGATACAGATGATGCCAATCCTTTGATGGGATATCATAAACCGCTTGCCTTTCAAATGATGCTTGCAAAAATGGGTCTCCAGGCGGATGCGGAATTTATAGAAGAGATACATGCAGATTTTGAAAACGAAATGATGGATTTTTATGCGACAGCCCCGGAAGTAAAGTCCATGCCGGGTGCGGAAGACTTCTTTTTACTATTAAAAGAAAGGGGTGTCCGTGTTGCGCTCAATACCGGCTTTTCAAAAAATATAGCAGATGTAATTGTTGAGCGTTTTCAATGGAAGGAAAAGGGCCTGGTGGATGATTATATTGGCAGTAATGAAGTTGAAATGGGACGGCCTTACACATTTATGATCGCTGAACTGATGAAAAGGGCAGGGGTACAAGATCCTAATGAAGTTGCTAAAATTGGCGACACCACAGTTGATATCGAGGAAGGCATAAATGCAGGTTGCCGTTATGTAATCGGGGTTACCACCGGGGTTTGTAAGGAAGAAGAGTTGAGGCTAATGAATCCCACCCATATTATTCATCACCTTTCTGAATTGTCGGCAATTCTGTAATAAATAAAATTGACTGGCACATCATCATACAGACCACCTGCCTGGTTAACCACTTTGCTGGCAGCCTTATCCGCTTTTAGTGTATATACCTGTATGTATGCTTTCAGAAAGCCATTTACCGCCGCCGGGTATGACCAATTACAATTTGCCGGTATTGATTATAAAATAGCGTTGGTTATTGCACAAACAATCGGCTACACCATCAGTAAGTTCGCCGGTATTCGTTTTATTGCGGAGATGAAACAGGAAAAACGGGCAACAGGAATTATTAAGTTAATTGCTATCGCCTGGATAGCTCTTTTATTTTTTGCTATTGTTCCGGCACCTTTCAATATCATTTTTTTATTACTGAACGGCATACCGCTTGGTGTTATTTATGGTCTTGTCTTTAGTTATCTTGAAGGCAGAAGAACGACCGAGTTGCTGGGAGCTGTGCTGGCCAGCAGTTTTATTTTTGCATCGGGGTTTACACAAAGTGTTGGCAGGCATGTAATACTTAGTTGGAATGTAAGTCAATGGTGGATGCCCTGGATAACAGGCTTGCTTTTTTTTGTTCCACTAATTTTTTTTACCTGGCTACTGGATCGGTCTCCTGCACCGGATTTGGCAGATATAAGCCAGCGAACGAAGAGACAGCCCATGACTAAAAAAGCCCGACGGGATTTTATCAGAACTTTTTTTCCTGGTTTGGTGATGCTGATAATTGCCTACATTCTGCTAACGATTGTCAGGGATTACCGGAGCAACTTTGCTGCTGATATGTGGCAGGAAATGGGGTACGGGAAAGATGCATCCGTATTCACCCGTAGTGAATTGCCGGCATCTGTTTTTGTGTTGTTGCTGATGAGTTTGCTGATGCTGGTACGAAAAAATATTCATGCCCTGCTGATTAACCACCTGGTTATTTTTACCGGTTTTATTACCGCACTAGGCTGCACTTTTTTGTATTTGAATAATCAACTCTCTCCATTCTGGTGGATGACCCTCTCTGGTGTGGGTTTGTATATGGGCTACGTTCCATTTAATTGTATGCTGTTCGAAAGAATGATAGCCAGTTTTAAATATGTAAGTAATGCCGGGTTTATTATTTATGTAGCTGATTCATTTGGCTACCTCGGCAGTGGTGTGGTGCTGCTGCTGAAAAATTTTATGCACCTGGATATTTCCTGGACCAATTTTTTTATCCGGATAGTAATCATTTCTTCTGTACTGGGAATAATGCTAATCATTTTTTCGGCCATTTATTTCAGCAGTAAGTATAAGAAATATTTTCCGCCATTAACTGCAAAATATAGGTATGTATAAAACTGCTATTGTAATTGGCGCTGGCATGGCAGGACTTGCTACCGCAAGGGCTTTGGCTGTTCGGGGATATAAAGTAAATGTGATTGAACGAACGCACAGGGCAGTTGGTGCATCGATACGAAATTTCGGTATGATATGGCCAATAGGCCAGCCGGATGGTGAATTGTATGAAAGGGCAATGCTTTCCAGAAGCATCTGGAAACAGGTATGTCAGGATGCCCATATATGGCATGATGCGGTAGGGTCATTGCATGTGGCCAATCAACCAGCTGAAATGAATGTCATAAGTGAATTGGCAACAATATTCCGGCATCGTGGCTATCAGCTATTGTCAGCGGATGAAACATTAAAAAAATCTGCTCCGGTTGTCAGAGAAAATTTAATGGGAAGTTTATATAGCCCTGATGAAATGATAATTGACCCAAGGGTAGCCATACAAACAATACCTGCCTGGCTTAGTGAAAAATATATGGTTGAATTTACCTGGGGCAAAACGGTAACAGCTATCGATTACCCGGATGTATATACCGGTGAGGATATGCTAAGTGCGGATGAAATATTTTTGTGCAGCGGAGCTGATTTTGAAACAGTATATCCTGAATTATTTTCGAAGCAAGCATTGGTAAAATGTAAACTGCAAATGATGCGGATGGCCGCACAACAGGAAAGGATCGGACCACCCTTGTGCGGGGCCTTGTCATTGGTACATTATAACAGTTTTAAAGCCGCCCCTTCTTTAGGACAGTTAAAAAAAAGATTTGATGAGCAATACCCCGACTATTTGAAATGGGGTATACATGTAATGGTAGCCCAAAACCAGGCGGGAGAGTTAACCGTTGGTGATTCTCATGAGTATGATCACACACATGATCCATTTGATAAACAATTTATCAACCAGCTGATCCTGGATTACCTGAAAACGTTTGCAAGCTTCGGTAACGAGCAAATCATTGAAACCTGGAATGGTATTTATCCAAAACTAACCAACGGGGAGGCTCACCTTGTTATTAGGCCGGAGCAAGGCGTTACTATCATCAATGGATTGGGAGGTGCCGGCATGACACTTGGTTTTGGCTTAGCAGAACAAGTAGTTGCCGCCTAATACTAACTATTGTAAATAAGAAGCTTTATACCTTTTCCTCAATATCCTGGTCCTGATTTTTTTTAGCTGCCTGTTTAGCTTCTTTGTCAATTGCTTCAATAATGTCAGATGTCAGCAGGCGGGTTGCTCTTTTAAGACTTCTCTCGTATTTTTTTTCCTGTAATATCGTTTTGTAGTCGGCCAAAGCAAGGCTCAGCTTCTGGTGAAGCGTAGTCCTAAGCTCATTTTTTACTTTCTTTTTAGTGTTATTCTTTTTAGCCATAATGATTTAATTTGTAATTTTTTTATAATTAATTCATTTAAAAGTAATACAAAATTAACATTGGCAATGTTAAGTTTTTAAAAATGGCGGAGGGTAAAACCTCTTTTCAATGCCAAATGCGTTGCTGTGTAGACAGTTATAAAAAGATAGTGAAGAAGTGAACCTACGTATAAATGGATCAGTTCCCATTTCAGCTGGAGATCGTATTGCACGAATTAGTTTTAGGCTAATCACCCGTTGAACTGATCATAAAGATCAGCGGGAACAGAAGCCTGAAAGATTTTTATCTCTATATCAGGGTTACACCGATCAATTCTGCCTACCAAATTCAGAAAATAAGGAAGCAAAGGGAATTGGTTTTGACCGGTTGGCCCCCTAAAGGAGGAATTTGATTGAACGGTCTAATCGGCTCTATTTCAAAGAACAATCCGGGTCTTATTAATGTTTGCTATAGCTAACATTTTATCCTATATTTGTTCAATATAGCAAACATTATGAAAAAAAGAACAGTTACCCTAACCCCTAAATTAGAAAAGATCCTGGTTGAATTGAGTGCAAACATAAAGTTGGCAAGGTTACGGAGAAAATTGACCACCGAACAGGTCTGTGAGAGAGCTGGCATTAGCCGAACCACTTTATGGCAAATAGAGAAAGGAATGTATAATGTTACGATCGGCGCTTATGCACAGGTCTTGTTTATCCTTGGCCTTGAAAAAGACCTGTTACGGGTGGCAACTGACGATGAACTAGGCCGGAAGCTACAGGATGCCGATTTGGAAATTAAAAAAAGAGGGCCGAGAAAAAAATAAATACTATGGAAATCTTAGTTTATGCCAACTGGATGGATTTAAATGGCCCTGCCTTGATGGGAACCCTCTCGGTTGTCCATATCAAAGGAAGAGAAGTTTTCTCATTTGCTTATGACAGGTCATGGTTGAGCAGGGGGCTGGCACAAAACCTGGATCCAGATCTGCAACTTTTTGCGGGCACTCAATACCTTTCAACAGGAAAAAAGAATTTTGGTATTTTTCTCGATTCATCACCTGACAGGTGGGGGCGGGTTCTGATGTTAAGAAGAGAAGCTATTAGTGCGAGGATGGAATCAAGAAAACCCAACATTCTTTTTGAAGAGGATTACCTGCTTGGTGTATTCGATGCACACCGGATGGGCGCTCTCAGATTTAAAAAAGAAGGAAATGGCCCATTCTTACATGATAATGCAAGTTATGCATCGCCACCGTGGACATCTTTACGGGAACTTGAATTTGCAAGTTTACAATTGGAAAAAGATGCATTGACTGATGAGGAGTCATTAAAATGGCTCAGTATGTTAATGGCCCCTGGTGCATCGCTTGGCGGGGCCCGGCCAAAAGCAAGTGTACTCGATCCTGCCAATAATTTATGGATTGTAAAATTTCCCAGTGGAAATGACCAGATTGATATAGGTGGTTGGGAAATGGTTGCGAATGTACTTGCAAAAAAAGCAGGCCTGAACATTGCTGAAGGACAGATAAAGAAATTTAATAGCAAACATCACAGTTTTCTTTCAAAAAGATTTGACAGGGCCGGCAATCGCCGCATTCATTTCGCGTCAGCCATGACATTGCTTGGCTATTCTGACGGAGCCGAAGGCGTTTCTTATCTTAACCTCGCAGAATTCATTATGCAAAATGGCGCAAATGTCAAAGGCGATCTGGAAGAATTATGGCGAAGAATTGTTTTTAATATTGCTGTAAAAAATACGGATGACCATCTTCGCAACCATGGCTTTTTGCTCAGTAAACAGGGTTGGATTCTTTCTCCGGCTTATGATGTTAATCCTGTTTATCATGGAAGAGGGTTGACCTTGAATATTTCTGAAACAGATAATTCTTTAGACTTTGATCTGGCAAAATCAGTAGCAAAATACTTCAGGATATCAGAAAATAAAGCTATTACGATCATTGCTGGAGTACAAAAAGCTGCAGGTAATTGGCAAAAAATTGCAAAGACTTATAATATACCGGGCAGTGAACAGGATTTAATGGCCCAGGCTTTTGAAAAAGCTGCTCCTTAAAAATATGTCAACCGGAGATCGTTTTGCTCCAATGAGTTTGAGCCAGGCACTCCGGTTTAATTGGGCATGAAGCTCAGCGGGCACAGAAGCCTGGTGTATTTTTACCGATATAACAAGGTGACACCTGACGAGGGTGCTTACCAGATTGAAAAAATCTTGAAGGAAAGGGAGTTGATGGCAGCGATTTAGCCGGGGAGAATTATGTTTTGAAGCAGGATACTCAGTTTAAACCTGAGGGAAATGATACGAAACATAACAGTCAATTGAAGTTGCCTTTGTTTTGTAGCATGATCGGATAACAATCACCTTTAATCAGGTAAAATCGGATTGTAGGAATCGGAAATTTAAATCAATGCTCTTTTTTGCCCTCCCCAAATTCCTGTCTATGTTCGTTTCTTATAAGGGCCAACTCCTGTGTAAACAGAAAGGTTCATCATGAAAAAGTAGTCGGACATAAATACTTGTCGGTAATACTGAAAGCATTCTTATCTTTTTCTAGCTCAGAATTAAAAAACAAAATTGTATAACATACCTACACTTTCAATATTTATATTGGTAAGCGTAAAATCAACAATCACCTCCCCATCCATCCTCCATCAACTGTCAATATCGTACCATTCACATAGTCAGATGCCGGCGATGAAAGAAATACAAAAGCTCCCGTTAAATCACCAGGGGTGCCCCAGCGATTGGCAGGTATACGCGAAAGTATTGCAGCACTCCGTTCTTCATCCGCCCGTAGCGCAGCTGTATTGTCTGTAGCAATATAGCCAGGTGCAACGCCATTAACGGTAATGCCATGTGGTGCCCATTCATTGGCAAATGCTTTTAGCAATGATGCAACAGCGCCTTTACTGGCCGCATATCCAGGCACATTAACACCGCCCTGAAAACTTAATAAGGAACAGGTGAAAATAATTTTTCCATACTTGTGTTCGAGCATTTGTTTACCAATTTCACGGGTAATAATGAATTGTGCATTCAGGTTAATATCAATGATGGTATCCCAATACTCATCGGGGTGTTCGGCTGCAGGCTTACGCATAATATGGCCTGCATTGTTGATGAGAATATCAATTTGTGGATGGTCTTTTTTTACTTTATTCAAAAATTGATACAACGATTCTCTTTTGGTAAAATCTGCTTCGTAAGCATAGAATTTTTTACCTGCAGCAGTTACTGCTTTTTCCACATCGGCACCCGATTTAAACATTTTGTTGCTTACACCAATAATATCTGCCCCGCTATTTGCCAGTTCAATAGCTATGGCCATTCCAATACCCCTGCTGCATCCGGTAACCAATGCAATTTTGTTATCTACTCTGAAGTTTAACATGACAATTTTTATTGCAGTTCTTTGATATTGATAAAATCCATATCAGCAAAAGAAGCATTCTCTCCCGCCATAGCCCAAATAAAAGAATAGGCTGCAGTAGCTACACCACTATGAATGCTCCAGCTTGGTGATACAATGGCTTCTTCATTGTTCAGAAACAAGTGTCTTGTTTCGTGTGGCTCTCCCATAAAGTGAATGACACGTTGTGTTTCCGGTAAATCAAAATAGAAATATGCCTCCATCCTGCGGTCATGCAAATGCGATGGCATCGTATTCCAGATACTGCCAGGTTTAAAATTAGTAACACCCAGCATTAGCTGGCAACTTTTTAATCCATCTGGATGCACATATTTATTAATGGTGCGGTGATTGGCGGTTTCTGCACTACCCATTTCTGCCGGAGTAGCATCAGCAGATTTCATTAACTGTACCGGATATTCCAAATGAGCAGGACAAGAAAAGAAAATAAATTTAGCTGCTGTTTCACCAGCATCAGTTCCTGCAAATACAATTTCTTTTTTTCCTTTACCAACGTACAGGCAATCCAGTTTGTTCAATACAAATTTTTCTCCATCAACCGAAACAGTGCCGGTACTGCCAATATTGATGATACCCATCTCCCTTCTTTCTAAAAAATACTCACTCTTTAAAGCATCGTATGTGCCTAAAGTTAATGATGCAATAGTTGGAGTGGCAGCACCTACAATCATTCGGTCGTAATGGGTGTAAACACAATTGATGGTATTTGGAGCAACAAGTTTATCGAGCAAAAATTTTTCCCTGATTTGTTGAGTGTTGTATTTTACAAAGTCTTCAGGATGCACCTGGTGAATGATTCTCATTTTACTTTATTTTTAAGTATTTACAAATTTGGTTCCTAAAATTCTTCCGCTTTTTGTGAGTTTGTTGTTTTTCTGTTTGTGATTTGCTCTTACATTATCCTCATAAAGCACAACTGCTTTATTTGTATTTGAGTTACTGATTAAATTATTTTGTAGAAGAGATAGTTGAACACCGAATAATTTTATCAGTTCAGTATTATAGTTGCAGTTAGCGATTTTATTATTGGTGAAATATAGCTTTGGTCCCATGGTACTTTCATCCGTTCCGCCTCTGTACAAACTAAGAACTGAACCATTATTATTTTCAAACAGGCAATTATCAGTAATCATTTTTTCAACATTGTAATACCCCTTGTTATCTGTTTCATCTTTTAGACTGAATAAATTACCATTGCCTGAAATGAAAGAAGTGTATGTTACTGATATTTCATCTGCATAAGAGTTTTTGAAAGCATTAAAAAAGACTGATGCATTTAATTGAATGAAGCTGCAGTTGTTTATGTGCAATGCAAAATGAATACAATTGCCGGAAGAATCTGCAGCTATAAAATTGGTAACCTGCAATGAATGGGCATCCACTTTTAAATTACTAATCTTTAATTGATTGTTCCCTGTAATTTCAAACAATGCTGCAATTTTGTTGATTGATTTGAAAGTAATGGTTGGATTTTGACCCAGGATACTGGTGTTTTTATTGATGATAATTGTTTTGTCAAAAACGTATTCTAAGCCGGTTAATTCAATCGTATAATTTGATTTGTCCGTAGCCAGATAATTGTACACGGATGCCGCATCTTTGCATTGAACGATAATGGCTGCTACTGGTTTAGCTTTTCCAGGCAATGGTTTCCATTGAATGCCTGTCTTTTTTGAATTATTGAATAGGGCTTTAAAATAATTCAAATTAGTGCTTCCGATATTATTTGATAAAGGATTCAGCAGCCTTTTAGTTTCCTGTTGCTTTATGGAATCTGGTAAAATGGTTATGGTAGTAGTTGAAGCATACACCGGGAATGCCGTTGCATCCCATTTTTGCAGGCTGATATTTCCTTTAACAAAGCCTTTTAAATCTGTTGTTTTATATTGCTTACTAATTCTGTTACCGGAAAAATAAATACTGTCTTTTTTTGAAAAGGCGTAATACAAAGTGGTATCCCGGGTGTTATAAAAGATATTATTAACCAGGTATACATTTATTGGTGTAACAGATCTTTCATTGTCAGCTCCTTCGCCTAAACTAAAAGCGGTACAATTGTAAAAAGTATTGTTGGCAATTACTGCATCCCGTACAGGTAAGTATCGGTTGAGGGGAGAATTAAATACCCCATTCATGATTGCCAGGGGTGCACGTAATCCTTCGCCATAGCAGTTGTAAAAAAAATTATTTACAATCCAGTTGCCTTCATTTATTACACGAACACCACCGGAACCTTCTTTACCATTGCCCCAAAAAATATTTCCTTCAACTGTATTATTATTACCATGCCGCAATACAACGGCTCCCTGGCTTTCTTTGAACACATTATTCTTAACGATATTGCCACCTGATTTTATAGAAATGATTTCCGTTTCGCCATCACAATATTCAAACAAATTATTTTTTATAACTGTATTACTGTAAAAAGTACAATGTTGAGATACGCCAACCCTTATTATTTCACCGGCATTACTTCCTAAAGGTTTTCTAATGCCAAAATAGTTACTGTCTATACTGTGATTATTTAATCTGCTTCTGTCATCTTCTAAAATAACCGCCATTAAAACCCCTAGATTTGTTTTGTTTAAAAAATTGCAATGATCTATCCTGTTATTTTTTCCATATAAAGCCACCCAGTAATTTTCATCCAGTCTTTTTGCATTATTAAATCCGTCTATCAGGCAATTTGTTATCCGGCAATTATTGGCAACACTTTTTTTATCTGTAAATTCCCATATACTGCCATCCGTTGCAGCCCCTTCTGTAAAGAATAACCCATCAACTACCAGGTAACTGCCGCTTAAGCGCAAAGAGCTTTTACCTTTTATAATTACCTGCCCTCTTTGTTCTGCCTTAAAAATAATGGGTTGGGTTGTAGTTCCGGTGCAGGATAACTGTATTTTAATATTTTGCCATACCCCGTTTCTTAAAATGATAATATCCCCAGGTATAGCACTTGTATTGGCTTGCTTTAGCTCTGCCTCATTCTTTACATAAATTGTTTTACTCTGAGCAGTTATTGCGAAAAAAAAAGGATAAAATATTAAAAAAACAATTTTTTTCATTTGGATTTCTTTATAGCAATTCGTTGAGAAGATTCCCGGATAAAGAGTTTTGGCTTTATTACTATTTCCCGGTCTGACATATCGGTTTCACTGTGCAACATTTCTATAAAAAGCCTGGCGGTGGCCTTACCTATTTCAAAGGCATACATTTCTACACTTGAAATAGATGGTGTCACCAGGTTGGTTACAGGTTCATTATTAAAACCAACCAGTCCTATATCATGTGGCATTCGTAATCCTTTTTCTTTAATGGCTAGCAAAGCGCCAATAGCCATACGGTCACTGATAGTGAAAATGGCATCCGGCTTACTTTTCATAGAAAGCAATTCTTTAGTTGCCTCGTAGGCATATTGCTGATTAAAATCACAATGAATGATTAAGTTTTTATCAGACCTGATACCATTTTGTTTAAGTGTTTGTAAATAACCTTCCATTCTTTTATTACTGATATTTAAATTTTCAGGCCCTGCAAGAATGGCAATTTTTTTATATCCCTGGTCTATTAAATGCTGCGTGGCCTGAATCCCTCCATCCACATTATCAAGACGGATCTTTGGTGCATTTAAACTGTTGATAACCCTGTCAAATAATACAAGGGGTATTTTTTTATTCTGAATATTTTTAATATGCTCATATACTTTTGTTTCACTGGAAACGGAAACAATAAAGCCATCAACAAGGCTTTCCATCAATCGTTTTGTATTAACTATTTCTCTCCCAAAACTTTCATCGCTTTGACAAACCATTACGGTATATCCCGCTTCCAGCGCCACTTCATCAATTCCTTTTACCATGGTGGCCATTACATAATCTAAATTTGGAATAATTACACCAATGGTATGTGTTTGCCTGTTTTGTAAACTTAATGCTAGCCTGTTTGGCTGATAATCCAATTCCTCTGCAAGGGTTTTTACAGCTTTTTTTGTTTCAGGCTTTATATCTGAAGCATCACGAAGTGCCCTGCTTACTGTAGAAGTAGATAAGTTAAGGGCAATGGCAATATCCTTAATCGTTGTTTGTTTTTCCATTACAGCTTTTAAAAGTAAGTGTTGTTTTTGAATAATTTCGGGAAAATCCCGGTAGCGTTCCCGGGAACGTTATCGGTCTCTTTATTATAGTTTTATTCATTATAGTTCCTTTTATGTTGAATAAAATCTAATAAAAAGAGATAAAAATTAGAAATATTATTTCATTTTCACAATGGCTGGTTTGCAAAATGCCTTTATTATTACCAAACGGTTGAATTGGTCATATCGATTTTGCTCACTCACTTTCAATATTTGGTGTACATTATTCTGTTATTCCATGGGTTTCTTCCACCGTTTATTTTCATTTTACTGTAAATATCTCAGATGAAGTCATTAAACAATAAAGTCGCTATTGTAACAGGAGGAGCAAGAGATATTGGCCGGCAGGTTGCTGAAAAAATTGCTGCAGCCGGAGCGAAAGTTTGCATCAATTATTTTAATGATGAAGTAAAAGCACAGGAAACGTTAGCTGCAATAAAAGGTAATGGCGATGAAGCCATTAGTGTGAAAGGGGATATGACAAAAGCCGCTGAAATTAAACATGTACTAGAAGCCTGTACTGCAGTTTTTGGTAACAAGATTGATATTTTGGTAAATGTTGCAGGTGGTTTAATGGGCAGGAAATTATTGGCAGATATGGATGAAGCATTTTGGGATGCAGTAATGGATGTTAATGTAAAGTCTGCTTTTTTGGTTACGCAGGCTGTTGTGCCACACATGACAGATGGTGGAGCTATCGTGAATTTCAGCAGCCAGGCAGCAAGAGATGGTGGTGGTTTTGGCGCAGTAGCTTATTCATCTGCAAAAGGCGCAGTACTTACGATGACGAAAGGATTAGCCAAAGAACTGGGGCCAAAAGGAATAAGGGTAAATTGTATAAGCCTGGGAATGATTAATACCACTTTCCATAATACATTTACTAAAGATGAAGTTCGTAAAAATGTCGCAGCATCAACACCGTTAAGAAGAGAAGGTGAAGCAGGAGAAGTAGGCGACCTTGCTTTATACCTTGTTAGTGATGTATCTTCTTTTATTACAAGTGCTACTATCGAAATAAAAGGAGGAACATATTTTGTTTAATCCTTTTGTAGTTGAATAACGCATATTTCACATTGAATAATTGGTTATGTTACATATGAAAAAATTGATAATCATACTATTACCTTTTGCAGCTCTTACTTTGGCTGCACAGCAACATCCAGTTGCTTTTGCCACAAAAGCCGACCTGATAGCCGTTAAAAATAGTTTGTCAAAAAATGCTTTGATTAAACAGTCCTATACGGAAATTAAAAATTCGGTAGATAAATGGATTGGCAAAGATATTGATGTGCCGGTTCCAAAAGATGCTGCAGGCGGTTACACACATGATAAACATAAGGATAATTATACCTTACTATTTAACAGTGGTTTGATGTATCAGCTGACAGGTGATAGTAAGTATGCCCTGCTGGTTAAAAAATTATTTCTCAAGTATGCCGCTTTAATTCCGACGTTGAAAAATCATCCCCAGGCCACCAGTGCCTACCCCGGCAGATTATTCTGGCAGGCATTGAATGATGCAAACTGGCTGGTATATGCAGGGCTTGCATTTGATTGTATTCACGATTATCTGACTGTTGAAGAAAGAAAGCAAATTTCAACTGACGCATTTAAGCCAATAGTAGATTATTTTACTAAAGACATAAAAAATTGGTTTAACCTTATTCATAATCATGCTGTATGGGCCTGTGCCGGCGTTGGTATTGTTGGTGTGGCTACGGATAATGAGGACTATGTTCAAATGGCTTTGTATGGCACTAATAAAGATAAGAAAGCTGGTTTTATTGCTCACCTGGATGGATTGTTTTCGCCAGACGGATATTATAATGAAGGCCCTTATTATACCCGCTATGCAGTGTTGCCTTTTTATTTATTTGCCAATGCTATTAACAACACAAAGCCGCAATTAAAAATATTTCAGCACCGGAATAATATTTTGCAAAAGGCTTTGAACGGAGCTTTGCAGCAAACCAATTTGGATGGCCGGTTTTACAGTTATAACGATGCGTTAAAGGAAAAAGATTTTACCTCCAATGAAATGGTTGTGGCAGTAGATATGGCCTGGCAGGTGTATGGCGCCAATGCCGCTTACCTGCCGGTTGCTAAAGCGCAAGCCCGGATTATATTAAATAAAGGTGGTGTAAGCATCAGCGAGGCTTTACAAAAAGAAAAAAATATCGCTGCCTTTTATCCTTATCAATCAATTGAGTTTACGGATGGAGCAAAAGGAGATGAAGGTGGCGTTTCTATTTTACGGTCAGGAAAAGGGAATCAACTCACCTCATTAATTTATAAATACAGTTCGCATGGTTTATCGCATGGTCACTACGATAAATTGAATATTACAATGTATGATAACGGAAATGAGGTTTTACAGGATTACGGTGCAGCCCGCTTTATTGGTATTGAACAGAAATGGGGAGGTCGTTACCTGCCTGAAACAAAAAGCTATGCACAGCAAACTATTGCACATAATACCATTACGGTGGATGAAACAAGCCACTTTAAGGGTATTGAAAAAGAAAGTGAAAAATATCATCCGAATAAATTATTTGGAAATATTGATCAGGAAAACTTGCAGGTTGTTTCTGTAATGGATGATAAAGCGTACAGTAATGTGAAATTGCACCGTACCATTTATATGCTTGTACTCCCGGGTGAATCAAAACCTTTAACTATTGATTTTTTCAGGGCAAATGCTGATGCACTGCATCAATACGATTTGCCTTTTAATTATTCAGGAACGGTGGTTAGTACAAACTTTAAATACAATTCTTTTACTACCAGCCAAACAACCTTAGGCAGCAAAAATGGCTACCAATTTTTATGGAAAGAGGCAGAAGCTAAATTGAATACCCCTTTTGCCCAGTTCACCTTTTTAAATGGCAAGTCGTTTTATACCATTTCATCGTTAATTGGGGATTCATCACAGATTTATTTTACAAGAATGGGGGCTAATGACCCTGATTTTAATTTACGGCGCGACCCATCTTACATTATCCGTACAAAAAGTAAGAATCAAACATTTGTCAACGTAATTGAAATACATGGCAATTACAGTGCTATAGCCGAAATAGCCAGCTCCGCCTATTCTTCTGTTTCAAAAGTAGAAACACTACAGGATGATGAAAATTATACTGCAGGTGTAATCATATTTAAGGGTAAAAAGTTATTTGTCGTTCAGGCAAATAAAAATTTTGATACTAAAACGAGGCACAATTT
>Ga0163149_10001472_pt1 | contig 30248 bp, 25 predicted proteins | sample OliLakLV19MP5G1_FD_148604 | JGI IMG/M metagenome (GOLD analysis project Ga0163149, IMG submission 148604) | Freshwater microbial mat bacterial communities from Lake Vanda, McMurdo Dry Valleys, Antarctica - Oligotrophic Lake LV.19.MP5.G1 | ecosystem: Environmental > Aquatic > Freshwater > Lake >... | reverse complement strand
CCGAAGTATACAGCCATTGTTTTGGTGAAAAATCCAAGAGGGGTATTCCAATATGGAAACAATGTGGCCGGCCCTGTATTTAAAGACATTGCCGATAATATTTATTCGCGGGATATCAATCTTCATTTTGCCATGTCGAAGAAGCCAACCACGGAGCCTGGTGTGTTGCCTGTTATTCGTGCTGGCAAGCAAGATGAGTTAACCATGTTAACCAACGAGTTAGGTGTATCAAGTCATTCTGTTACTGAAGAAGAGTGGATCAAGTCTGTAAAAAATGGAAACTCGGTGGTGTGGAAGAAAAATACGGTGATCAGAGATCATGTGCCGGATGTAACCGGGATGACCTTCCGTGATGCAATTTATTTATTGGAAAAAACAGGACTGAGAGTAGGGTATGAAGGCAAAGGAAGAGTAGCGTCACAATCCATTTCACCGGGAACAAAAATTTCCAAAGGATCAAGAATTTATTTGCGATTGACGAATGGCTGAGTTAAAGGACATATTATATAAGGTGCATATCACTTCCACTTCAGGCGATATGAATATCGAAGTGAAAGGTATCTGCTTTGACTCACGCAAAGTGCAGCCCGGATATTTGTTTGTTGCTGTTAAAGGAACACAATCGGATGGTCATGCTTTCATTGAGAAAGCGGCAGCGCTTGGTGCAATCGCTATTGTATCGGAGAAATTGCCAGAAGTAGTTTCGGATAAGATCACCTATGTAACAGTGAAAGATAGTGCGAAAGCACTTGGCATCATTGGTTCAAATTTTTATGGAAATCCTTCTGCTAAGTTAAAACTGGTTGGAGTAACCGGAACGAACGGAAAGACAACTGTTGCAACTCTTCTCTTCAAGTTATTTACATCGTTGGGTTACCGATGCGGAATGTTATCCACAGTTGTGAATAACATTGTGGATAAAGAAATTACTGCAACACATACTACCCCCGACCCAATTCAGATCAATGAACTGTTGGTTCAGATGCTGAACGAGAAATGCACACATTGTTTTATGGAGGTGAGTTCGCATGCTGCTGCACAAGGTAGAGTGGCGGGACTAAACTTCGCTGGAGGTTTGTTCACGAATATCACCCATGATCACCTGGATTATCATCACACATTTGAAAGCTACATCCGCGCCAAGAAAGTATTCTTTGATGGATTGTCGGCCGATGCTTTTGCATTGGTAAATACAGATGACAAGCGCGGTATGGTTATGCTACAAAACTGCAAAGCTAAAAAGCAAACTTACGGTCTGAAGAAGCTGGCTGATTTCAAAGCCAAAATCATAACGAATTCCATTGAAGGTCTTGAGTTGGAGATTGGTGAACGCAACGTATGGTTTAGATTGATTGGAGATTTCAATGCTTATAATTTATTAACTGTTTACGGAGCCGCCTGCTTGTTAGGTGAAGATCCTGAAATGGTGTTGATGAAATTATCAGCACTAACGGGTGCTTCCGGTCGTTTTGAGTTGATTATGCCCGGATCAAAGTTCACTGCCATTGTTGATTATGCACACACGCCAGATGCTGTAAAAAACGTATTGGAAACCATTGAGCACTTCAGATCGGGTAATGAGCAGGTGATAACTGTATTGGGATGTGGCGGTGATCGTGATAAAACTAAACGCCCTTTGATGGCAGCGATTGCGTGTAAATATTCTAACAAAGTGATTTTCACTTCTGATAATCCACGCAGCGAAGATCCGATGGAAATCATCAAGGAAATGCAAACAGGTGTGGGGCCGGCCGAGGCAAAGAAGACGTTGGTGATGGTGGATCGTGAAGAGGCGATTAAAACCGCATGCATGTTGGCAAAAGAAAAAGATATCATTCTCGTAGCCGGCAAAGGGCATGAGAATTACCAAGAAATAAAAGGAGTGAAACATCCTTTTGATGATAAAGAAGTATTGGCAAGAATGTTAAAAATGTTTGCGAACTGATGCTGTATTACTTTTTCGACTATATCGAGAAGAATTTTAATTTCCCCGGGGCAGGATTATTTCAATACATCTCGTTCCGTGCGGGAGCAGCAGCAGTATTGTCGCTGATCATTACAATTACATTTGGCGAGCGACTTATTAATTACCTGCGTAAAAAACAAGTTGGTGAAGACATTCGTGACTTGGGCTTAGCAGGTCAGCTTCAAAAGAAGGGAACGCCTACGATGGGAGGTTTGATCATTATCGCAGCGATCTTAATTCCTACGCTCTTAATGGCAAAGTTGGATAACGTGTATGTGATTTTACTAGTCGCAACAACACTATGGTTGGGAATGATCGGCTTCATTGATGATTATATCAAGGTCTTCAAAAAGAATAAAGAAGGCCTTGCCGGTCGATTCAAAATTGTTGGACAGGTGACCATTGGGTTGATTGTTGGAATCACTCTTTATTTTAATGATCAGGTTGTTGTGCGCGAGGTGAAGCCCGCTACGGTTGCGAGCATTAAAACGTTTCAGACTGAACCAGGAGTAAGGATGGAATATAAGGATACAAAATCCACCAAGACCACAGTTCCCTTTGTGAAGAATAACGAATTTGACTACAGTGATATATTTCCATGGTTGGATAAGAATTACACATGGATTGTATTTACACTGATTGTTATTCTCATCATCACCGCTGTTTCCAATGGCGCCAACATTACGGATGGCATTGATGGTTTGGCGGCAGGCACCTCTGCCATCATCGGATTGACATTGGCCATCTTTGCTTATCTCTCAGGTCGTGTCGATTTTAGTTCTTACCTGAATATCATGTACATCCCTAATTTGGGAGAGCTGGTAATTTTTTGTACTGCTTTTGTGGGTGCATGTCTCGGATTCCTATGGTACAACTCATATCCGGCACAGGTGTTTATGGGTGATACCGGAAGTTTATCATTGGGAGGAATCATTGCAGTACTGGCATTGGCGGTGCGTAAAGAATTAATGATTCCACTGCTCTGCGGAATTTTTTTGATTGAGAATATGTCGGTGATTTTGCAGGTTTCTTATTTCAAGTACACAAGGAAGAAGTATGGTGAAGGAAGAAGAATATTCCTGATGTCCCCGTTGCATCATCATTTTCAGAAAAAGGATATTCATGAATCTAAAATCGTAACCCGTTTTTGGATTGTAGGAATACTGTTAGCGATTTTATCACTGGCCATGTTAAAACTAAGATAGAGATGTACGATTTAAGATTTACAATCTACGAATTTAGGAATGACCAAAGAGGAATTAATAAAGAGAAATAAAAAATTTGTAATTGAAGTATTGATGTTAACGGAACAACTTCCAAACAATAGAATGTATGATGCCTTGGTGAGGCAGCTTGTGCGAAGTTCAACTTCTGTTGGTGCCAATAATCGTGCTGCGTGCCGTGCTAAATCAACGAATGATTTTATCAACAAATTAAAGATAGTTGAGGAGGAGGCCGATGAGAGTTCATATTTTCTTGACATTATGCATAACATAGATTCTGGAAGGAATAAAGATAAATTAAAGTTGTTATTAGATGAGGCTAATCAATTGGTTTCAATCTACGTAGCATCAATTAAAACGGTAAGAGAAAATCAAAAATCGTAATTCGTACATCGTAAATTAGAAATGAGCGAACGCGTTGTCATATTGGGCGCAGGCGAAAGCGGAACGGGAGCAGCCATCCTCGCGAAAGCGAAGGGATATAATGTTTTTGTATCCGATCAGAATGCAATCAAAGATCAGTATAAAGCAGAACTGAATTCGCATGCTATTGCCTTTGAAGAGGGAGCGCATTCAGAAGAAAAAATCACTAGGGCTAATTTGGTTATCAAGAGCCCAGGCATTCCTGATAAAGCGGAAATTATCAAGAAAGTTAAGGATAAGGGAATTCCCGTTATCGATGAACTCGAATTTGGGTTCCGGTTTTTAACTGGAAAAGTAATTGCAATCACAGGAACAAACGGAAAAACAACGACTACATTACTCACCTATCATTTATTGAAGTCAGCTGGATTTAGTGTTGCTTTAGCTGGAAATGTGGGAGAGAGTCTTGCGCGCAAAGTTGCGCAGGGACATCATGATTGGTACGTAATTGAAATCAGTAGCTTTCAATTAGATGGAACAACATCCTTCCGCCCGCATATTGGCATTTTACTCAACATCACTCCTGATCACCTGGATCGGTATGAGTACAAAATGCAGAATTATATCAACTCAAAGTTCAGACTGATTCAGAATATGAAAGTAGACGATTATTTCATCTACTATGCTGATGACACAGTAACGGGTGATGAAATGGGTAAGAGAAGTATCGCGCCAGCAGCGATACCGGTTTCATTGAAATCAACTTCAAAGTCACCGGTGCATTTTGATGGTGAAATGATGTCGTTCTCTTTGGATGATGCATCTTTCAAAATATCACAATCAGATACAACTTTAAAAGGTCCCCATAATCTGATCAACACAATGTCAGCGGTTACAGCTGTTCATTGGGCCGGTGCAAGCGTACATCAAATTAAAGAAGGCCTTAAAACTTTTAAAAATGCTCCTCATCGTCTTGAGTCCGTAGCAATCATCAACGGTGTTGAGTTTGTGAATGATTCGAAAGCTACTAACATAGATTCTGTTGTGTATGGCTTAGGCAGTTATAACGGGCCATTGATCTGGATTGCCGGTGGTATTGATAAAGGAAATGATTACACACTCATTGAGGAAGAAGTGAAGAAGAAAGTGCGTGTATTGATTTGCCTGGGCAAGGAAAACAACAAACTGAGAACGGCATTCGGAGGTGTTGTGAGTGAAATATATGAAACGCAAAGTGTGAAGGAGTTGGTACAACTTGCGCTGCGCGTTTCAAAGCCTGGGGATGTTGTGTTACTATCACCGGCCTGTGCAAGTTTTGATTTATTCAAAAATTATGAAGACCGGGGAAATCAATTTCGCACAGCTGTTCTGGAATTGAAGAAGGAAGTAGAAAAAGCACTGGTATGATCGCAAAATTTAAAACATGGGCTGACAAAAATCTGCTGGGTGACCGGGTCATCTGGGCAGTAGTCTTCGCACTTTCGCTGATCAGCATTTTAGTAGTATATAGTTCGATTGGAACGCTTGCTTATAAACGCACGGCTAGCCCGGAATCCTATTTGTTGAAGCACACCTTCATGGTGTTTTTGGGTTTAGCGGCTATGTGGTTTGCTCACAAGATAGATTACCGTTACTATTCTAAAATTTCCAGGTTCGCACTATGGGTGAGTGTTCCATTATTGATATACACCTTCACGAACGGAACCACCATCAACGATGCCGCTCGTTGGATTACACTTCCTATTATTAATACGTCTTTTCAGCCTTCTGATTTTGCAAGCTTGGCGCTCATCATCAACCTGGCCAGTATGCTATCTAAGAAGCAGCAAAACATTGAAGATTTTAAAGAGACATTGATTCCTGTTTTGATCTGGTGTGGTGTGATATGCGGATTGATCGCGTTAACCAACTTATCAACAGCGATGTTGCTTTTTGCTACCTGTATGCTTGTGATGTTTATAGGGCGAGTACCTGTGAAATATTTAGCGATGCTGGTGTTGGTAGGTTTATTGGCCGGAGCCGTGGCATTGAAGTTTGGTGTTCGAGGAGAAACAGCTAAAAATCGTATTCTCAGTTTTGTGAATGGAACCGAACTTCCTTTTCAGGCCAAGCATGGCAGGATAGCGGTAGCGACTGGTGGAATTTTTGGAAAAGGTCCGGGTAACAGTGACCAACGAAATATACTTCCACATCCGTATTCAGATTTTGTGTATGCGATTGTCATCGAAGAGTATGGTATGATTGGTGGAGCCGTAGTTTTGATTCTCTATCTCATTCTTCTTCATCGTGGAATGAATGCAGCGTATAATAGCGAGCGGGCTTTTGGTGGATTATTGTCAGCAGGATTGAGTTTTGATTTGGTATGTCAGGCCATGGTTAATATGGGCGTAGTAGTTGGATTAGGTCCTATTACCGGTCAGCCCTTACCGTTGATTAGCATGGGGGGAACTGCCATGGTATTCACCGGACTATCCGTAGGAATAATTTTAAGTGTGAGCCGGGGTGAACAAGAGCAAAATTGGGGCAAGCAAACGGCTGGTGATGAAGTAAAAGTAAAAGAGAAAAATTTTGACGCGAAAGCAGCTTGAGTACGAGGCAACCATATCGATTAATCATTAGCGGTGGCGGCACAGGAGGTCATATATTTCCTGCGTTGGCAATTGCGAATACTTTCAAGCAACGTCATCCGGATGCTGATATTCTTTTTGTTGGTGCAGAAGGAAGAATGGAGATGACACGTGTACCAGAAGCGGGTTATAAAATTATTGGATTGTGGATCAGCGGGCTTCAGCGTAGACTCACATGGTCTAATCTTTCGTTTCCAATAAAATTGATTTCCAGTTATTTCAAGGCGGGAAAGATTATTAAAGATTTCAAACCGGATGCGGTGATCGGAACAGGTGGCTATGCAAGCGGTCCCATTATGCTTGCAGCCACAAAAAATAAAATCCCCTCCCTAATTCAAGAGCAAAATTCGTATGCGGGCCTTACTAATAAAAGATTGGGCCAGAAAGTACAACGGGTATGTGTGGCGTATCCGGGTATGGAAAAATATTTCCCTGAGCAAAAGCTAATTTTTACAGGCAATCCTGTTCGGAAAGATATCATTGACCTGAAGTTTAAACGGTACAAGGCGTTAGTGCAGTTTGCTTTTGATGCGGATGTAAAGACGCTCCTGATTCTGGGAGGAAGTCTTGGCGCCAGAACAATTAATGAAAGCGTGCTGGATCATATTGATAAGCTAATTGATGCGCAGGTACAGGTGATCTGGCAAACCGGCAAAGTGTATTATGAAAGTGTGAAGGCACAGGTGAGTAATAAGGATTTGCGAAAAATCCGTATTCACGATTTTTTGAAACAAATGGATTTGGCGTATGCGGCTAGTGATGTGGTGATTTCCCGTGCCGGAGCGTTGTCAATTTCCGAGCTGTGCCTGGCAAAGCGACCAACTATTTTGGTTCCGTCTCCTAACGTAGCGGAAGATCATCAAACCAAGAATGCCATGTCACTGGTGAATGAGCAGGCAGCCATGATGATTAAAGATGTGGAAGCAAGTTCACAGCTTATCGATGCAGCTTTGAAGTTATTGTATGACGAATCGCAATGTCAAAAATTTTCTGAAAATATTTCTAAACTCGGAAAGCCTGATGCTGCAGAGCAGATTGTAAATGAAATTGAAAAACTAATAAATGAATAGACGTGAAATTAGATCAATACGATAGTATTTATTTTCTTGGAATCGGTGGCATCGGAATGAGCTCGTTGGCTCGCTGGTTTAAGCATAAGGGCTTGCGCGTGGCCGGTTATGATAAAACTCCTACGCCTCTTACACATGAGTTGCTGGAGGAAGGTATGGAGATACATTTTGAAGATCGTATTGAATTCATCCCGGGTTACATAAGCAAGGAGAAAACGCTGGTGATCTTTACCCCTGCAATTCCTAAAAATCATATTGAGCACGCTTATTTAAAGGAGAATGGATTTACTATTCTTAAGCGTTCAGAAGTACTTGGATTATTAACTAAGAATTATAAAACCGTTGCTGTAGCAGGTACGCACGGAAAGACAACAACCTCTTCATTGATCGCTCATATCCTTAAAGTAGCGAAGAAAGACATGGTGGCTTTTTTGGGAGGCATCACGGCCAACTACGAATCTAACCTGGTTATGCATGGAGAAGTGAACGACAAAACGATTGTGGTTGCCGAGGCCGATGAATTTGATCGTTCTTTCTTACGATTATTTCCACACACAGCAGTAGTGACTTCAGCCGATGCAGATCATTTGGACATCTACGGAGATCACCTCCAGATGCTGAGTTCATATAAAGAATTTATTAGTCAGATCAACAAAGGTGGAAATCTGATTATTCATGAGTCGATTGCTATTCTTGCCAATGAGGCACCGCATATCAATACGACTACTTATGGCATGAGCCGGGGACAATTTTTAGCCGGCAATATAACCGCCAGAGGCGGATTTTTTGAGTTTGATCTTATTGGCTTGGAAAAGACAATGGAGAAAATACAGCTCGGTGTCCCCGGTTTTCATAATATGGAAAATGCCATTGCTGCTACAATGGTTGCTTTGAAACTTGGCATTGATGAGAAAGTGATTCGCGAAGCACTACTTTCTTTCAAAGGTGTGAAGAGAAGGTTTGAGTTTATCATCAAGAAAGAGGATCTCGTGTACATTGATGATTACGCGCATCATCCTGCAGAGATTGAAGCGTTCCTTACATCATTGAAAGCAATGTATAAGGGCAAGAAGATTACCGTGGTATTTCAGCCGCATTTGTTTACCCGGACGAGAGATTTTGCTGAGGGATTCTCAAAGAGCTTAAGCTTGGCAGATGAAGTTCTGCTTATGGACATTTATCCGGCAAGGGAAGAACCTATTCCTGGTGTTACCTCGGATATGCTCTTTAAAGACATTACGAGTCCGGTGAAAATTCGCTGTGGAAAAAATGATCTGCTTACGAAACTTGAGGCTCTTGACATTGAAGTATTAGCAACAGTGGGTGCAGGTGACATAGACACCTTTGTGAAACCAATTAAAGAACTTTATAACAAGAAGTAATATGAAGTGGAAGCTGAACATTAGAAGAGAAATTAAGGTGGCAACCTCGCTGCTGGCAATTTCATTTTTGATTGCCTTCAGTGAGCGCAAGCAAGGTGGCTCTGTATGTAAGGACATTGTGATTGAATTAGATAATCTTCATGAGAATCATTTTCTGGATGAGGCCGATGTGATGAAGTTGGTAGAAGGCAGCGGGCAAAGCATTAAAGGTGTGGGTATTGACCGTATCGATCTTAAGACCATTGAAAATAAGATAAAATATGACAAGCATATTTTGGATGCAGAGTTATTCGGAGATCTAAAGGGAAACCTGATTGTGAATGTGGAGTTACGCAGACCTATTGCACGCATCGTTCAATCAGATGCCCCGGATGCCTATATCGCAGAGGATGGCGTGATCATGCCGGTTTCAGAAAAGTATTCTTCGCGGGTCATTTTGATTAGCGGGCCTTTTGTGAAGCGGCTATTGGAAGACGAAGATTTGACTAAATCGGAAGAAGGCCTTCAACTGAAGGAAATGATTGAGTTCATCAATAAAGATGATTTTTGGAAAGCTCAAATCGCTCAGTTGGATATAAGTGGCAGTGGGAAAATCACCATCTATCCCCAGGTGACAGGCCAGCGAGTGGAATTTGGAAGAGCAGAGAATTATGAGACGAAGTTCAAGAAGTTAATGATTTTTTATAAGGAGATTCTTCCTCAGCGCGGATGGACAAAATACGAGAGGGTGAATCTTGAGTATGAAGGCCAGATAATAGCAGAGTAACAGCAAGGACTTATTTTTTAAACATATAAAACATAGTAACAACCACTAACAAAAGAGTAATAATCATGGAAAACGAAAAAATAGTTGTAGGTCTTGACATTGGAACAACCAAGATCTGCGCCATCGTGGGCCGCAAAAATGAATTTGGCAAACTGGAAGTGCTCGGCATGGGCAAAGCTGAATCAGAGGGGGTGATAAAAGGTATTGTCACGAACATTGACAAAACTGTTTTTGCCATTGAAAAGGCAGTGAAGGAAGCCAGCGATATGTCGGGTATCGACATTGGCTTGGTGAATGTTGGTATTGCAGGTCAACACATCCGTAGCTCCATTCACCATGGAAGTATTACCCGAAGTTCAACGGAGGATGAAGTGAGCATCGAAGATGTAAACCGTCTTACCGAAGATATGTATCGCATCGTGATTCCTCCTGGAAGTGAAATTATACACGTAATGCCACAAGACTACATTGTGGATTATGAAGAAGGAATCAAAGATCCCGTGGGCATGAGTGGTGTGAAGTTGGAAGCAGACTTCCACATCATCACGGCACAAACTAGCGCAATCAATAACATCAATAAATGTGTGCGAAGAGGAGGTCTTGAAATTCAGGATTTGATACTTGAGCCTTTAGCTTCCAGCCTGGCCGTATTGAGTGAAGAAGAAAAAGAAGCCGGTGTTTGCTTAATTGATATTGGTGGAGGCACCACAGACATCGCTGTGTTCCATGATAATATCATTCGTCATACTGCTGTGATTCCATTCGGTGGAAATATTCTTACCACCGACATTCAACATGGCCTTTCGGTGATGGCTAAGCAGGCAGAACAATTGAAGACCCGCTTTGGAAAAGCCATTGCAGAAGAGGCTAGTCCTAATGAGATTGTTTCAATACCTGGAATCAGAAACAGAACCGCGAAAGAGATTTCTGTGAAGAACCTCTCCAGCATTATTCAGGCGCGCATGGAGGAGATTATCGAGATGGCTCATACTGAAATTATTAATTCAGGATATGAAAATCGTCTTGCTGGTGGTATAGTAATCACAGGGGGCGGTTCACAACTCAGTTGTCTGAAACAATTGGTAGAGTATATGACTGGAATGGATACTCGCATAGGGTATCCCAACGAGCATCTTGGCAAGAGCAAGATGGAAGTTGTGAAGAGTCCGATGTATGCTACCGCGGTGGGTCTCGTATTATCAGGATTCCGCTCACTGGATGAGCGTGATGAACGATACAGAGAAGCTAAGGAACATCAGAAGGTTGTAAAGGTGAAAAAGCCAAAGGCAAATCCCACCTCTGATTTCTTCTCAAGCATCCTTTCAAAAACCAAAGGATTATTGATTGATGATCTTGATGGCAAAAATGAATATTGAATCAACCACTAAATAATAATTGTCATGTTTGAACCAATAATAGGATACAAATTTGACCTCCCAAAACATCATAAGTCGATTATCAAAGTAATTGGTGTTGGTGGTGGAGGTAGCAATGCAGTGAACCACATGTATAAGCAAGGCATCAAAGATGTCGAGTTTGTGGTTGCTAATACTGATTTGCAAGCACTGAACAGCAGCCCTGTTCCGCATAAATTGCAACTCGGTGTAAACCTAACCGAAGGCCTTGGTTGCGGTGCAAATCCTGAAGTAGGACGAGCAGCAGCCATTGAGAGCAAGGAACAGATTCGCGAAATGCTGGTAGGTACCAAAATGGTTTTTGTCACTGCCGGAATGGGCGGTGGCACTGGCACGGGTGCCGCTCCAGTCATTGCCAAGATCGCCAAGGACATGGACATCCTCACGGTAGGTATTGTTACGGTGCCTTTTTCATTTGAAGGAAAAAAGAAATTAACTCAGGCTGAGTTGGGTATTGATGCATTCCGTTCCAGCTGTGATACGGTTCTTATTATATTGAATGATAAGCTAAGGGAGATCTATGGAAACTTATCTATCGGACAAGCCTTTGGTGAGGCCGATAATATATTAACTACGGCCGCCAAGGGAATAGCTGAAATTATCACATTAGCTGGTTATGTGAATGTTGATTTCCAGGATGTGCGCACGGTTATGTTAAATGCTGGCGCAGCGGTTATGGGTTCTTCTGAAACACGAGGTGACAATCGGGCAATCAAATCAGCACAGCAGGCACTGGCGTCACCATTGTTGGACAATAAGGATATCATGGGCGCCAAGAAAATTCTTCTTTCCATCATATCCGGTGAGGAAGCGGAACTGCAAATGGATGAACTTACAACTATCACAGAGTACATCCAGCAACAAGCGGGTGATGAAGCGGAAGTGATCTTTGGTCATGGTGTGGATAGTGCATTAGGTGATCGCATACGTGTTACTGTAATCGCAACAGGATTTCTTTCTGAAGGAAGAATTATAGGAAAAAAGGAAGAGAAAAAGGTTCACGAACTGGATCGCCTTCAGATGCCATTATTTGGTTCTTTAGATAATTCTGTTAATCAGCGCAATCAGGAGCTTGAGCTTAAAATAATTAATGAAGACAAGCCGATATTAAAAAACGAGCAGGAGTTTGCCCTAAAATCCGAAGATCCTAAGAAGTCCCCAACTCATGCACCTTTGTTCGAAGAAGAAACTTTCACATCACGAACCGTTGAGTTTACAATAACGAATCCTGAAGAGACTGCATCTTTTGTGGAGGAGCCATTTGAAGATGAGGATAGTCTCTTTAGAGAGGAAGAAGATGATTTTGAGTTAGGTAAGGGAGTTTCAGAAGACCAGGTAATAAACGAAGATGGACTTATGGAATATAGAAAAACCAAAGAGCGCCTTGAGCAACAAGCCAGAGAGCGCAGAGAAAAACTGAAAAAAGGTAAGACTCAGGAGATGACCAAAGACGAATTCAAACAGAAGTGGGAAGCTCCCGCGTATTTGCGCAGGGGGGTGAAGATGGATAATGTTCCTCATTCTTCTGAGTCTCATATCTCACGGTATAGTCTCAACGATGACAATAGTCTGCTGGGTAACAATAAATTCTTGCATGATAATGTAGATTAAAGACATGGCATATCCGGCACGACTGGTTTTTACTCCATTCGTAGTGGTTGTTGGTGGTAAATATTTTTTGCCGGTGCCGGAATGCCTTATTTTTTAAACTGAGTTTAACCCATTTTTTAAGCAAAAAATCGTCCCCCCTGACTTGTCGGGGTGGGACGGTTTCATTTTTATCCAGCCTAAAATCACGCGATTTTATATTCTGGCATAACTACCAAATTCAATCTGATTAAATTGGCATTTCAGTTGTATCCTATCTGGCAAACACGTACAGATATGAAAACGAAAGTAATTTTATTCGCCTTGGTGGTTGTTCTTACTTCCTGTGATCTTATTATTGTTGAGCCAATTTATAATGACCGCGATCGGGTAACAGGTTCATATCAGGTTGAAGAGCACAGTCAGACCTACAATGACTATACACGATTTTCTATCTACATCCGTATATCAGGTGGTTACGATGACGTGATCATTGAAAATTTCTATGATGCGGATGTGAACGTCAGAGCAACGGTTGTCTCCGATAAAATTTATATATCCAGACAAATCGTTAATGGTTATGAAATAGAAGGGGTAGGTACTTTTTATGGAGATGAGATTCAGTTCTCTTATAAAGTACGAGACACCTATTCATACGAATCGCCTACGGATTTTTGCAATGCTACAGCTTGGTTTAACTAAAATAGAAAAGCCAGTACATGATTAGTGCACTGGCTTTTTGATGAAGAATATTGATTAGGCTACCTGAGCCTGCAACTTCTGCGAAAGAACAGATTTAGGAACCGCGCCAACCTGCTTATCCACCACCTGACCATTTTTAAATACTAATAAGGTAGGAATAGAGCGAACGCCAAAGCGCGCTGTTACCTGCGGATTTTCATCCACGTTTAACTTGGCAATGACTGCTTTACCTTCATAATCGCCTGCGAGTTCTTCCACTATAGGGCCGATCATTTTGCAAGGGCCGCACCATTCTGCCCAAAAATCAACCAATACAGGCTTATCACCATTGATAGCCGCATCAAAATTAGAGTCATTAAGTTCTAGAGTTTTACCCATGATATATTTGATTAAAATGTGTTTTGGTTAATCTACAGGTTCCAACGCAAAGGTAGGTGAAATTGTTCCAATTTCAGTTTTTTCTGGCGGGGCCACTTTCACGATGCTTTCTGAAAGCCAGCGAACCGCTCCGTTTTCAGGAACAATGCCCACTTCACCCAACTTCTTGAGTTCCCTGATAAAATCATTACTCACTTTTATTCGGCAGGTGCGCGAGAGTAACTCAACCTGTAGTCCTTCCGTACTATCACTTAAATACAAAGTCAGGTTAGAACTTCCAGAGTTCTTCTTACATAGCTTTTCTGTGGTGGTGATAAAGTCAGAGTTCACCAAGTCAAATGAAAACCGCAGAGCAATTCCTTGCACGCGTTTGCCAGCCAGTTCATTTAGTAAGTCGATGTTTCGGATTTTAAATTCCAGATTTTGTTCACCCCATGCCTTTCTCACCACGTTTCCTTCAACAAAGAGGAACAGGCCCGGCATGAGAAACGATTTGAATTTCAGGTAGTCATCACTCCAAAGCATGAATTCAAATTTTCCACTGTAGTCCTCCATGGATAGTTTACCAAAGGGCCTTCCGGTCTTGGTCATCCGATGTTCTACGGCCGCTACGATTCCACCCACTTTACATTCCTTTCCTTCCAGGGCTTCTATATCGTTAAGTGCTATTAGCGAGGTCGTGCAGAATGCATCCATCTCAAATTTAAAATTGTCCAGTGGATGACCAGAGATGTAAACCCCTACCACCTCTTTTTCGAAATGTAGTTTTTCAATTTCACTGAATGGTTCTATCCCGTCAATTTTGGGAGGAGGCATAGCCGTGCCCGTTGATCCACCGAATAGACTTGCCTGTGCACTTTGTGCGTCTTGTTGCATCTTACTGGCATACCGTATTACTTTTTCAGTCAGCGACAAATCCCCCTCTTTACCGGTAATGTATTGCCTTCGGTGATAATCCGGAAAACAGTCGAACGTACCTGACAAAGCCAGGCACTCAAATGTTTTTTTATTGACAGACCGTTGACTAAGGCGTTTGGCAAATTCAAAAATATCTTTGTACGGACCGTGTACTTCACGCTCTGTGATGATGGCTTCAACAGCCGCATCACCGGCACCTTTAATTGCTCCTAACCCAAAGCGGATTTCTCCTTTTTTGTTTACCTCAAAATATACACCTGATTCATTCACATGAGGACCGAGTACTTCAATTCCCTGCTTTCTACATTCTTCAATGAAATAAGTTACGTTGTCAAGGTTATTTTGTGAGTGGGTCAAAACAGCTGCCATATATTCGGCAGGGTAGTTTGCTTTCAGATAAGCCGTTTGATACGCAACTAATGAATAGCAGGTAGAGTGCGATTTATTGAATGCATATTGCGCAAAGGCCTCCCAGTCTTTCCATATTTTTTCTGCGATGACTTCATCATGCCCATTTGTTTTACAACCGGCAATGAATTTGTCTTTCATTTTGTCCAATACTTCCTTCTGTTTTTTACCCATGGCTTTACGCAGCACATCGGCATCCCCTTTCGAGAAGTTAGCAAGCTTTTGTGAGAGCAACATTACCTGCTCCTGGTACACCGTGATTCCGTATGTATCTTTCAGATACTCTTCCATCACAGCCAAATCGTATTTGATTGGCTCGCGACCATGTTTACGTGCAATGAAATTGGGAATGTATTCCATCGGCCCGGGGCGATACAACGCGTTCATCGCGATGAGATCATCAAACTTGTCGGGTTTTAATCCCCGTAAGTAGCTTTGCATACCGTCCGATTCAAACTGGAAAGTACCGGTGGTTTCGCCACGTTGATACAGTTGGTAGGTTTTCTGATCGTTTAATGGAATGGTATCGATATCAATTTGAATTCCATGGCGTTTCTTAATGTTTCTTATTGCCGTCTTTATAATGGTAAGCGTAGTCAGCCCCAGAAAGTCCATCTTTAGCATGCCGGCACTTTCCACTACACTGTTATCGAATTGTGTGACCAGCATATTGGAATCTTTTGCTGTAGACACAGGAACAAACTTGGTGAGATCATCCGGTGTAATGATTACCCCGCAGGCATGAGTGCCGGTGTTTCTTAAGGAACCTTCCAGTATAATAGCCTGCTTCAGTACCTGGGCTTTTAAGTCAGTTCCTTTTTTTATTTCATTCAGTTCCTTTACTTCTTCAAAGGCTTTTTCGAGGGAAGTGCCTGGTCGCTCGGGTACTAACTTGGCCAGGCTATTTGCATCCGCAAGCGGCAATTCCATTACACGTGCGCAATCTTTAATGGATGATTTTGCGGCCATGGTGCCATACGTGATGATTTGAGCTACCTGGTTATGTCCATACTTTTGAATTACATAGTCGATAACCTTATTCCGACCTTCATCATCAAAGTCAATATCAATATCGGGGAGTGAAACACGGTCAGGATTTAGAAAGCGTTCAAATAGTAAATCGTAAGCAATAGGATCAACGTTTGTGATAGCGATGCAAAATGCAACCGCTGAGCCTGCAGCGGATCCACGACCTGGCCCAACAGACACTCCCATTTCTCTTGCTTTTGAAGTGAAATCCTGCACGATGAGAAAATAACCCGGATAACCTGTTTTTTTAATAGTTTCTAATTCAAAATCAATGCGCTCCTTAATTTCAGGAGTTAACTCTGGATATCTTCTTTTGGCACCTTCATAGGTGAGGTGTTTCAAATACTCATCTTCCGTTTCAAACTCCTTAGGGATGTCAAACTTTGGCAGAAGTACATTTCGTTTCAACTCATAGGCTTCTACCTTATTGATTATTTCACTAATTGTTTCAATGGCTTGGGGTAGATCATGAAAGAGCGATTTCATTTCTTCCTGAGACTTGAAGTAGAATTCGGTATTAGGAAGACCATAACGGGTTCCGCGTCCTTCACCAATAGGAGTAGATTTAAATTCCCCTTCTTTGATACACAGCAGAACATCATGTGCATTGGCTTCTTCTTTTTTGAGGTAGAAGCATTCATTGGCAGCAAAATATTTTACCTTATATTTTTCTGCGAAGCGAAGCAGGGTTTCATTCACCCGATCTTCTTCACGCATGCCATGTCGGTTTAGTTCAATATAGAAATCGTCACCAAACTGATTATGCCACCAAAGAAAGGCTTCTTCGGCCTGTCGCTCCCCAACGTGTAAAATCAGGTAGGGTATTTCGCTGTAAAGACCACCGGTGGTGGCAATGATCCCTTCTTTATAGTGTGTAACAAGTTCTTTATCTATGCGAGGATAGATTCCATATAACCCCTCGGTAAAACCAGTGGAACTTAGTTTGGCAAGATTGTGATAGCCTGTTTTATTTTTAGCCAGTAGTACCTGTTGATATCGTTTATCGGGATTGTCTTTTGTGAACTTGAGTTTCTTGCGCTCTTCCGAAATAAAAAATTCACACCCCACGATGGGTTTTATCTGATGTTTTAAGGCTTCACTCACAAATTTGAAGGCACCATACATATTGCCAAAATCCGTTATGGTCACTGCGGGCATCTGCTGGGCTTTGGCAATGGCTATCAGGTCACTTACTTCGGGCGTTGCCTGAAGCACAGAATATCGCGTATGCAAATGCAAATGGCAGAAGGGTTTGTCTATCAGGGTTTCTGCTCCCGATCCAGGATAAGTAATTTCTTTTTTCCTTTCTCGCTTGGATGAATTGCCCGCTTCGAGATTGGGCTCTTCATATTCAATTTCCTCGTAAGGAGTGTTATCAAATGGTTTGATAACTTTTTTATTGATAAGTCCAAAAAATGAGCGAGCGGTGGCAGCAACATCATAGGCTGCATCGTGGGCATCTTCAAATCCTTTTCCAAACAATTTTTCATGAAGTTCATGAAGCCGTGGCATTTTTAACCGCCCACCCATTCCTCCAGGCAGCTGACAATAATCTATTGAAACAATGCCAGTGTCAATTTTTTCAAGTGACAGGAATTGGTCTGTGCTTATGGATTGCCTGACAAACTCAGCGCCAATAATATTGATATCAAATTCAATGTTATGGCCGATTAGTAACTGGGTGCTGTTAAGATCCTGTACGAAGTAGTCAAGAACCTTTTTTAAATCGTGACCTTCTTCGAGTGCTCTTTTAGTTGAAATCCCATGAACTTGTTCTGCTTTAAAAGGGATGTCGAAGCCCTCTGGTTTTACTATGTAATTGTGCTGCGAAATTAGTTTCCCCTTCTTATCATGAAGTTCCCACGCAATCTGAACTAATCTTGGCCAGTTTTCAGAATCAGTAAGAGGTGCTGTTTTATTTCTCGGTATGCCGGTAGTCTCCGTGTCAAAGATTAAGTACATGAATTGATCGAATTGTGGTTGCGCGTAAAAATAGGGAATCCGGGTATCACTTCAGCTTGTTCCAAAACTGAAGATTAATCCAATAATGGGATTATTTCCATATTTAGGTTAATACAAATATATGATAATCAATACTTTAAATTAATGGATTCTATTTTGGAATGTGGATATCATCATAAATCAATAAAATGAAAAAGTTAATTGAAAATGTCGTGGCTTTTGTAAAGAGGGAATGGTTTCTTTTAGTGATGGTGGCTACAATCTTTCTAATTGTTGTTTTGTTTGAGGTCCTTTAAACCTTTCACAAAGCATTCTTAAACATTTTCCAATCTCCCAAATTAGAAATAGTTTAAATACCAATCATAATTGTTTGGTATAGCTTTGAGAAGTATTTTTGATTTAATTCAACTATTCGCCTCAACTTTATACCAATGAAATCGCTCTCCGCTAATTTTATCCAACGTGATAATAATTCTGGCGAGCAGATTTCATGTGACCTTAAAAAAACAATTATTAAAACATGAAATGGTTTCTTGATCTCTTTTCAAGTTCGCTTGGAAGAAAGGTGCTCATGGCACTTACCGGTCTTTTTTTGATAGCATTCCTCACCGTTCACCTTGCAGGAAATCTTCAATTGCTTAAGGATGACGGGGGTAAATCATTTAATACCTATGCGGAATTCATGGGGACAAACCCCGTGGTTCAGTTTATTTCCAAAGGAAACTTTGCGCTGATTTTAATTCACATCATCTGGGCAATTCTTCTCTCAAGAAAAAACAGACAGGCTCGTGGCGAGGTGAGTTATGCAATCGCTCCTAAAAAATCTCCCTGGACATCCCGCAACATGGGTATTTTAGGAACGATTATTTTAATCTTCCTGATAGTACATATCCGTCATTTTTATGCCGAAGCACATTTTGGTAGCATACCTACACAAATGTATGATGGTAAGGAAGTGAAAGACTTATATGGTGAAGTGGTTCGCTGGTTTAAAGTAGACTGGTATGTAGCACTTTATGTTTTTTGTATGGGAGCTCTTGGTTTCCACCTGTGGCATGGCTTCGCAAGCGCTTTTCAAACCCTGGGCTTAAACCATATGAAGTACAATCCTGTTATACATTTGGTGGGTAAAGCATTTGCAATTATTGTTCCCGCTTTGTTTGCATGGATTCCCATCAGGATGTTTTTTGTTTAATCTTTCATTGAATAGTTTTTAAAACTTTTAATCATAAATCATGAAGCTCGATTCAAAAATTCCGGAAGGACCTTTAGCGGAAAAATGGACAAAGCATAAATTTAATTTGAAGCTTGTAAATCCTGCCAACAAAAGAAAGTATGACGTGATCGTTGTAGGTACAGGTTTGGCCGGTGCATCGGCTGCAGCCTCGTTGGGCGAGTTAGGCTACAATGTAAAAGCATTTTGTTATCAGGACAGTCCACGCAGAGCACACAGTATTGCCGCACAAGGTGGGATTAACGCAGCAAAGAATTATCAGAATGACGGTGATAGCGTCTATCGTCTTTTCTATGACACAGTTAAGGGCGGAGATTATCGCGCGCGTGAAGGTAATGTGTATCGCTTGGCCGAGACCAGCGTAAGTATTATTGATCAGTGCGTTGCGCAGGGAGTACCGTTCGCCCGTGAATATGGTGGACTTTTAGCAAACCGCTCGTTTGGTGGTGCCCAGGTATCAAGAACCTTTTATGCCCGAGGTCAGACGGGGCAGCAGTTGTTATTGGGTGCTTATGGCGCTCTTAACCGACAAATTGCAAACGGAAAAGTTACGATGTATACCCGTTGTGAGATGCTCGATGTGGTGGTTATTGATGGGAAGGCCAGAGGCATTATTACACGTGACATGATCACTGGAAAGGTTGAGTCTCACAGCGCTCATGTTGTGGTCTTGTGCACAGGTGGTTATAGCAACGTTTTTTTTCTGTCAACAAGTGCTAAAGGGTGTAACGCATCAGCGATATGGCGTGCCCATAAGAAGGGTGCCTTTTTTGGAAACCCTTGCTTTACACAGATTCACCCTACTTGTGTTCCAGTAACAGGAACACACCAATCGAAACTTACGCTGATGTCTGAGTCGCTACGTAATGACGGTCGTGTATGGGTGCCGAAAAAGGCGATGCCAGGGTTGAAATCAAAAGATGCAGCCAATATTCCTGAATCCGAAAGAGATTATTTTTTGGAAAGAAAATATCCTTCATTCGGTAACCTTGTTCCGCGTGATGTGGCTTCACGAAATGCCAAACAAGTATGTGATGAAGGCCGAGGAGTAGGATCAGGTCTGGCAGTGTTCCTGGACTTTACAGATGCTATTAAACGCGTTGGAGAAGATACAATCAGAGCTAAGTATGGTAATCTCTTTGATATGTATGCACAGATCACAGGAGAAAATCCTTATAAAGGTCCGATGATGATTTACCCTGCTGTTCACTATACCATGGGCGGACTTTGGGTTGATTACAATCTGATGACAACCGTGCCCGGTTTGTATGCATTGGGAGAGTGTAATTTCTCTGATCATGGTGCCAACCGCTTAGGAGCTTCTGCCTTGATGCAAGGATTGGCCGATGGCTATTTTGTAATTCCATATACCATTGGTGATTACCTGGCAACAATCGGCTGGAATGATAAAGTGGGAACAGACCACCCTGCCTTCAAAGAAGCCATGGATGGAGTCAACGTCCGCGTCAATAAATTAATCAGTATAAAAGGTAAGAAGACGGTAGATGAGTTTCATCGACAACTGGGTCTTACTATGTGGGAGTATTGCGGTATGTCGCGCACCGAAGAAGGTCTAAAGAAAGCGAAGAAAATTATACAGGATTTGCGCACTGAATTCTGGACAAATGTTAATGTCTTGGGTTCTTCTAACGAATTGAACCAAGAGTTAGAGAAAGCAGGTCGCGTGGCTGACTTTCTGGAGTTGGGTGAACTCATGGTCGATGATGCTCTTAACCGTACAGAGTCGTGTGGTGGTCACTTCCGCGAAGAATCTCAAACCCCGGAAGGAGAAGCTTTGCGGAGGGATGATGAATTTGCTTATGTGGCAGCCTGGGAATATAAAGGCGACAATCAACCGGAAGCGCTTAACAAAGAAGAATTGAAATTTGAAAATGTAAAACTTACTCAACGTAGCTATAAATAATTATGAAGATTACGTTAAAAGTCTGGAGACAAAAAAACAAAGACACTAAGGGCGATTTCAAAACCTATGAACACAATCACGTGTCGACCGATATGTCATTTCTTGAAATGCTTGATGTGCTGAACGAAGAGCTGACTAAGAAAAATGAAGAGCCCATAGCATTTGATCACGACTGTCGTGAAGGTATTTGTGGAACGTGCAGTTTATATATCAACGGTCATCCACATGGCCCCTTACAGACAACTGCGTGTCAATTGCATATGCGTTCATTCAAAGATGGTGAAACCATTACTATTGAACCGTGGAGAGCTCGTTCTTTTCCTGTCATTAAAGACCTGATCGTTGACCGCACTGCTTTTGAGCGTATCCAGCAAGCCGGTGGTTATGTAAGTGTTAATACAGGCGGTGTACCTGATGCAAACGCTATAGCTATTGCCAAGAACATAGCCGAAGAAGCTTTCGATGCAGCAGCCTGTATTGGCTGCGGAGCTTGTGTGGCAGCCTGTAAAAATGCCTCAGCCATGTTATTTGTGAGCGCCAAAGTTTCACAGCTTGCGCTGCTCCCCCAAGGCCAGGTGGAAAGAAAAACAAGGGTGGAAAAGATGGTTGCACAAATGGACGCGGAAGGATTTGGTTCTTGTACTAATACCTATGCGTGTGAAGCCGAATGCCCTAAAGGAATTAAGGTTACGAACATAGCCCGTATGAATCGCGAATATTTTGGAGCCATGCTAAGTTCATATCAGATTGAATCTGGCGGAGGGGAATAAATAAAGGGGTCACGTCATTAAATAAAAAACCCGGAGGAATCCGGGTTTTGTTTTTTTTAGAGTTCTAGTTATTCACTCTTACACGGTACAAAACCGGTTCTTCCGCTTTCAATATTTTTCGCCATGGAAGCCCCTATATTACCGCCAGCGAGAATAATATCCCGCTCAAGGCCAACATCCGATAAATGAATTTTAACGCATGCATTTAATTTTATAAGATCCGAATACGATATTCCCGATTCATCGGCCAGCTGTTTTAAAACTGTTTCACTTATTCCCTTTGAGCATTTACCGGACTCAGTAAGGCTGCCACGTCCGCACCAGGAGTTGAAATATCCCCCAAATGAAGATGAACGGGTAATTTTGATTCTCCTGAGGTGCCAGTAAGTTTTACCTGCATCTGGGAGGTTCCATTTCTTTTTTCTTTCAGAGTGACAACGACCGAAATATCATACTACGAGGTAGATTACAAATCGTAGGTAACTTCATTCCCTGAGAATTCGTTAGTACTTACATTTTCTTGGCAGGAAATTTAAGATGACCCCCAAACTGACAAGGAATAAATTTTTTTTGAAGGTCTTACTTTTTCAATTAGGACAGGATTAAAGGTAAAAAAATTCATTGAAACCATATTTTATTCCGTTTGACAGATTGACCTTATTAAGGTAAATATTGGCTCCATGATTTGGCATAGAAATGGTATATTCGCTTTAACGTTATAGAAATTTAATATTTTGTGAGCCGTTTATTATTCATATTCTTAATTATTTTGGGCTGCAGTCCCTCTGCAACAAAGTCATCCCTCAAATCGGATGCTCAAAAAGTAAAGCCGATCTGGTTAACTGCCAAGCCGGTTCAGCCGGGCTATTTTGTTGGTATTGGTCACGGTATCAAAGACGGATCAAATAACTATATACAATCAGCTAAAAGCAGTGCTCTGGAAGACCTTGTTTCAGAGATTAAGGTGAATATTTCTTCAACTTCCGTTTTAAGCCAAACTGATATTAATAAGGAATTTCAGGAGAAATATGAGCAGATTATTCAAACAAAAGCCGTTGACGAGATTGAAGAGTTTGAGCAGGTAGAAGCGTGGGAAGATGAACGTAATTATTGGATTTATTATCGCCTGTCTAAGCAGAGGTATAAAGAAATTAAGGATCAGAAAAAACGAGATGCAGTTTCTTTAGGATTGGATTTTTTCACAAAAGCCAAGCATGCCGAACGGAACTCAGAACCCGTGTTGGCATTGGGATTTTATTATCAGGGGTTTCGTTCCATAGAGAAATATCTTGATGAACCGATACGATTGGATTTTGAGGGAAAAGAGATACTTCTAACGAACGAGATCATAGCTAGCATGCAATTGCTGTTGGATAGGATGGAACTTTCATTGGAACCAAAAGAAATAGTACTAAACAGAAGACTGGCTCAGGGTGAATTATCAGTTATTGCTAAAGCCAGCTTCAAAGGATCGCAAAATGTGATTGCAAATCTTCCGCTGGCTGCATCGTTTGAAAAAGGATCCGGTGATATTTTTCCTAACTATAAAACAAATGAGGAAGGACGCACTAAAATTCTATTAACCAAGATTAGTTCAAGAGACATAGAGCAAACGGTAGCGGTTCAGGTAAACATGATGAGTTTTGCAGGGGAGGGTAGCTCAGAGATTTATCCACTTATAGCCAGGAAAATGGTAGTTCCCAAAGCCATCTTTTTAATGAGAGTACAAAGGCCGCTTGTTTATGTGTCTTCCGTTGAGAAAAGTCTGGGCCTTGATAAATCAAATCAACAACTCACCAATAAAATCAAAAACTATTTATCGAACTCCGGTTTTGAATTTACAGATGATAAGAGCAAGGCAGAACTCTTATTGGATATCGCTGCTAATTCCGAGAAGGGCGCAATATCAGGAAGTATTTACATCACCTATGTTACCGCAGTCATTCGGGTAGCAACCACGAAAGATAATAAGGAGATTTACGCTACCACACTTGACCGGATAAAAGGTTTCAGTCTGGACTACGAAAGGTCAAGTCAGGAGGCTTATAATAAGTCAATGGAAACCCTTGAAAAGGAAAAGTTGCCGGAGTTACTTAATACGATTTTGCAATAAACCTTTAATTTTACAATATTTTAATGTTTACGAGGCGCTAAAAATCGATCAATGAAACTGGCCTATTAATTGCATTTACTTAAATTGCATAACCAAAATACCAAATAGATTATGAAAAAATTAAATTATGTTTCCTTATTAGTATTAGTTGCAGTCGCTTTGATAGCTGGCTGCAAGGGAAAAGAGAAAGCTCCCTCCGGAGAGAAAGAAGTGGTAGTACCATGTTCTGGTTCCGATTACTTCACTACAGCAAAATTCTTCCGTGCCAACTCTATTGGCGAAAGCCAGGATCAGGTGACTTCTAAAAAGAAGGCCTTGACCAATGCTCGCAATGAACTGGCTCAAGCCATTAACACTACTGTAAAAACAGTAACTGACAACTACGTGAATTCACGTGAGATGAATAATAAAGAAGAAGTGGAAGAACGGTTTGAAAGTCTGAACCGTGAAATCGTAGACCAAACACTGTCGGGAATTGTTACTAAGTGTGAAAAACTTATGAAGACGGATCAGGGCACCTACAAAACCTATGTGGCCATTGAACTATCTGCCGAAGAGCTGGTATCAAAATACAACGAGCGCCTTTCAAAGGACGAGCGTCTGAAGATTGATTATGATTACGAGAAGTTTAAAGAAACCTTCGAAAAGGAAATGGACAAGATGGGTAAGAACTAATCCTACCTGCTGAAAAGTAAAAAATCCCGATCAAACGATCGGGATTTTTTTATTGAATTGTTACACTGAATAGTTAAGAATCTTTTTGGCATTGAAAAGCTACTAAGGATGGAAAGTTAATTTCAATTGATTCCTAATCTCCTTTGAATTTCTTCCAGAGATGCTCCTTTTGTCTCAGGGAATTTTGTCAATACCCAAATCAATTGAAGTGTCATCATAGCTGCGAAAAAAGCAAATATGATCCAAGGATCATTTCGAAGAAGCCCTTCATCTTTATCAAGAAAAAGGGGCATAATCAACGTAATCAATGCGGCAAAAACCCAATGTACACTGGCACCAAACGATTGACCAAGAGCCCGTGACTTATTAGGAAATATTTCAGAGATAAAAACCCAGATCACAGCACCTTGTCCCATCGCATGAGCAGCGATAAACAACAATAAGAATGACATGAGAAATACAGGTCCTGAGGTAAAATAGAAAGCATATGACACCATAGAAAGGCTAATGATATAACCGAATGATCCGATGAGGAGTAAATTTTTTCGTCCTGTCCGATCGATCAGATACAAGCCAACGAATGTGAAGATAAGGTTGGTTCCACCAATTGCGATAGAGTTAAATAATGATTCTTTGGCAGCGAGCCCTGCGCGCTCTAGAATTTCAGGTGCATAATATAAAATGAAATTAATGCCTGATAGTTGATTGAACGATGCAATAAAAAATGCAAGTAAGATGGGTTTATAAAGCCTGGGACTGAAAAAGGATTCTTTATTATTATTCTGTTCAACTTTTTTGTTAGCATTTAAAATAGTTTGAACTTCTTCATCCGGATTTGGATCGCCCAAATCGGTTAGTATTTTTTTGGCATTTGATAAATCATTTTTGTGCGTGATCAGCCACCGGGGGCTTTCAGGAACACGTAATACCAATAATGTGTAAGCTATTGCCGGGATAGCCTCCACACCCAGCATCCAGCGCCAGTCATTGGCACCATCAAATCCTATTAAAAAATAGTTTGACAGGAAGGCGACCAGAATACCAAATACGATATTGAATTGATACATCGCAACCAGCCGACCTCGCATGGCGGAAGTGGAAATTTCAGCAATATAGGTGGGGGCAACTACCGAGGATACCCCTACGCCAACTCCACCAATAAAGCGGAAGAAAGAAAATGAATAGGGATCAGGCGCAAGTGCCGAACCGACAGCACTGACGGTATACAATAGACCAATCCAAAATAAGACCTTTTTTCTTCCATACTTCTCTGTTGGTCCTCCTCCAAACAAAGCCCCAATCACGGTTCCCCAAAGCGCCATTGACATAATAAAAAAGCCATGAAACAAGGGCGAGGTATTCCAGAGTTGTTTAATAGGGAGGTTGGCGCCTGAGATCACTACGGTATCAAAGCCGAATAGAAATCCGGCCATAGCAGCGACTATTGAGCAAAGAAACGTGTATTGCCGTGAGGTCATAATTGGGTTAGGTTATTCGTTGTTTGGTTAAATGGAATATGAAGGTATGATTATTTCCAGTTAGCTGGGTCCAACCTCCAGGACTTCACATAGATCAGTTGATTTTCATCCAAATAGTTGCTCTTCACGGCTTCTTGCAGCATATGATTGAAATCACTCAGGCAGGTGAGCGGAATGTTTGCTTCTTTGAAGCCTTTTTCTGCGGCATCAAATCCGTAGGTAAAAATGGCCACCATACCAATTACATTAAACCCCGCTTCCTTCATGGCTTGAGCAGCCTTCAATGAGCTTCCACCGGTAGAAATTAGATCTTCGACCAGCACCACTTTTTGTCCTTTTTCAATCTTTCCTTCAATAAGATTGCCCATGCCATGTTCTTTGGGTTTTGGACGCACATACACGAAAGGGAGGCCGAGTTGATCTGCCACCAAAGCGCCTTGTGGAATACCGGCAGTAGCCACACCTGCGATACACTCGGCTTTTGGGTAGTCCAATTTTATGGCATTGGCCAGATTTTGTTTGATGTACGTTCTTATATCAGGATAAGAGAGCGCTAATCGATTGTCACAATAGATGGGTGATTTCCAGCCCGAACTCCAGATAAATGGAGTTTTGTGATTAATTTTAATAGCTTCGATTTGGAGTAGTTTAGAAGCCACTTCGAGAGAGGTTTTCTCATAAATTTTAATCATGCTCATAAGTAAAGGATATAATTATTTTCAGAGTTATAAAAACCTTATCAATTTTAAGAAAACTTTCATAATACCGGCCTCTAAAAGTGCACAATAGTTTGCGGGGGTTGATTCATTCGAAATAATTTATGTTTTTGCATTACCAAAATTCTTTTTTACCGGCATGAATCTATTTGTGAATGACATACCCGTGCAGATTATAGGCAAAGATGCAGCACCGCACGAAGGTGATGTAAATCATGGGATTGATGCTTCTGTTGAACCCATCACCAAAGCGGGGTTAATCCACCATGTCTGGATTAAAAATGTGAGTGTTCAAGACATGGATTTGCTCCTGGATCTGATCAACACCAAAGTGCCGACTAATCTTTTATCCCTTCACATATCTGTAAATGATTATGATGCCGTATGCGTTTTTCTGGTGAAGAAATTTAAAGTGATTAAAGCGGCTGGCGGGTTGGTGAAAAAGAAGGATAGGTTTCTGATGATTTACAGAATGAAAAAATGGGATTTGCCGAAGGGAAAGAAAGAGAGCGGGGAGAAGTATAAGCAAACTGCTCTACGAGAAGTTGAAGAAGAGTGCAATGTAAAAGTGAAACTTGGAAAAAAGATCTGTACCACCTGGCACACCTACACCATGAACAAACACAGCATGCTTAAAAAAACACGCTGGTATGAAATGGAATTGCTTGACGACTCAAGAATAAAGCCAAGCATTGAGGAGGACATTGAAGAAATACGCTGGATGACGCAGAAGGAGGTATATCATGCTTTAGAAAATTCCTACAAATCAATCCGGTTTGTTTTTGGAGAATACTATAGGGGAAACGAGGTAATCAAATAGTTACAGCGTATAGGGAATCAGATTTGAAATATCCCCCTTGTATTTGTGCACCTCCCTGATAATCGAAGAACTGATGTATGCAAAAGGAGGAGAAGTGATTAAAAAAACGGATTCGAGTTCTTCATTCAGTTGTTTGTTTACCTGCGAGATACTGTTTTCATATTCAAAATCCGTTGTGTTTCTTAGCCCGCGAAGTAAAAACTTCGCTTTGTTTCTGCGCGCAAACTCAGCGGTTAGTTCGGAATAAACCTGAACGGAAATAGTGGGGTAATTAACAAAAGTATGGTCTATCTTTTCAATCATAAAATCGATAGGAAAATAGCGCTGAGTTTTCCCGCTATTATACCCGATGGCTATAATGATTTCATCAAACAAGTTCAATCCCCGGAGAACGATGTCTTCATGACCTTTTGTGAAGGGGTCAAACGAGCCTGGAAATAATGCGATTCGTTTCATTGATTGCCTAAGGGTTGAGCACATGAAGAGAGAAAAGATCAAAGAAATGGTGCTCCTGCACTTCATCGAAAATGAAACCAAACTTTACTCCCACGGGCCGGCCGCCAAAAGAGATATTGCGGATATACTTTACAAATTCCAAATAGTGCGGTGAGTTCTTACTGATGTAGCCCCACAGCACAACTTCGCAGGTTTGCTGATCCATACCCAAACCCTTCATCACCAGCATAATGTATTTTACATAGTCAGAAAATTGCTTGATGGCAAACTGATTGTAATAAATAAGCTTGTTATTCTCGATGGACAGAATGTGTAATTTAAACCGGTCTACATAGATATAAAGCCTGCTTTTTTTCGATTGCCCGGCAAATTCAAAAGTGCCACCAATCAAAGCGCTTGATTGATGAATCAGGTGAATTTTGGTATTGGAATATATCTGTTTTAGCCATGCGAGAAGATCTTTTTGAACCGCGAAAATGGTAACGGAATCATTTTTTTTGTTTTGGCAAAAAATAACCTCCTCTTTTTCCTGATCAATGTTGGCATTGAATTTTAGATATTCAGCCGCGGCTTCTTCAACGAACAAAGAGTTAGGTACCTGTACAAACTTATTGTTCTTTATAGAAACCTTCACGGAATGCCAGAAACCAGCCTGCAAAACAGGGTGAGACTCGAAGAGTGTTTGAAACAGACTAAGAAGTTCCTGATGGGAAGTTAAGTCACCAAGAACATAATCCTCAAAGAATAAAATTCTGCCATCGGAGTAATCAATTATCCCTATCTGAAAGTCTCTAACACTCAGCTGTATAAGCAGATCATATTGATGAATGTTCTCTTCATCAAACCGATCATCTTTGATCTTCTTAATTAGTTTGTATCCAATTGCTGTAGATTGCAAAATATTTGATTATTCCCAATTACCAGAAGTAGACACATCGAAACGTGAACCGAAATGTAAAGGCTTTCTATTTTTAGCGTCATTACTTTCCTTACGCGTAGGGTTAACAGGCTTAGGGTCTTTCACCTCAATTACATCAACTTTCAACCCTGACTTATCCACGTGACCAGCGAAAATCTCAAACTTAACTCCCGGTTGACCAGGTAAATCTCCAAGCGTAGTCAAGTCTGTGTTGGGATCAAATATGTACTCAGAAAGACTCATAAGTGGTTGACCCTTTTTCAATTCATCGCCTGAATTAACAGGTTCCAGTTTGGTAATCGTTCCTTGATCCTGGAAAGGAGGTTCGTTTAACTTATCTCCAACTTTAATTGAATATGCCTTTTGGTTCTTAATTACCCTATCACCCTCGCTCACCTTGAAACCCATAAAGATTCCATTGTCAGAAGCATTTACGTTATAGTTCTTCTTATAGATTCTTTCTTTTGCCGGGATAAATCCAAGCGTATCAATGATTACCTGAACATCCTCTACACCATATGATTTTTGGGTGATTATTTCCCTTCTTTGGATGATAGGAACCTGCCCGTTTTCAATAAAACTTGTCAGGGAGTCCCAATTGGCTGTATATCTACCATTTACGCTATGAAATACGATTTCAGCTTCTCTGATTAGTTTTAACTTTTCAATAATGGCTGTTTCGGTCGAAGAGATCAACTCACGTTCTTCAATAGTCCCTTGCACACTTCTATATAGCTTATAAGCCAAAAAAATGCTTGCAATAAGTAGGACTGCGGTTAAGATTTTGGTCAAGTTCATTGGTTACAGGTTTAGCATGCAATAATAAATATTTTATACCTTTTTAAACAACCAATTATAACTTAAAATGGCCCTTTAGATCCAGTATTTTTGAGGATTCAGGTACCAAATTAAAAATACCATGTCTGGACTGGGGAGAAAGTGCCGTTATTTCGGTCCAAGACATAAATTTTACCTCTTGAATGATCTGTTTATCCATCATTTCAGGATCCAAACCCGTTTTTAGGATTCCTTGCTTAATTTTCACCGGGAAGAACATTTCAATAGCATGGAGTGGCGGATGTATGAATTCACAGATTAATTGAAAATCCTGAACTTCAATTTCTAATCCTGTTTCTTCCAAAAATTCTCTTTTAAGGCACGACTCAACCGTTTCACCAAATTGAAGGCCACCACCCGGAGGGGCCCAAAAATCACCGCTTTTAATTCCCTGATGATTAATCATCAACAGACGTTCATTGTCTAAACACAAACCACACGCGCGCACACGCAGCTTATTTCCAAAGGTTGAGTAAACTGAATCAGTCATTTTTTCGTTGTCAGTTGAAT